>VFQT010000365.1_pt1 | contig 68369 bp, 50 predicted proteins | sample 3512381 | NCBI WGS metagenome assembly VFQT01 (sample SAMN10412376, study PRJNA504923) | tailings metagenome | isolation source: Relicate 2 Philex TSF3 active mining site | place: Philippines: Tuba, Benguet | collected 2017-08-29
CAGTTTGCGACACTTCCTCCGGAATACGTCTTCATTTCTCGCACGGGGAACAAGGCAGTTCCATTTTCCCCGGACAGCGATGTCACAAAGTCCCTGCAGGATCTGGTGATGTTGTATCCGGGAACAATCGTTGATCGTGCGGGCCGTAAGGAGCAGAAGTTTACTCCACTGCTGCGCACCAGCACCGAGTCCGGGGTTCTCGACTGGAAGGACTACACATCCGATACCTTCAACGCGATGACGATGTCACCGGCCGTTGAGATTAAGCAGAACCCGCGCCGACGTGACGATGGAGAATCTCACATTATTGCTGCTCACATCCAGAACGATTCCAAAGAGACTCCGCTGAACGTCATCTTCTGCTCCGATATCGACATGATCACGGACTGGTTCTTTTATGAACGCAGCAGCGGTGGGCTCGACATTCAGTTCGACAACGTCACCTTTGTGTTGAACGCCGTCGACCAGCTGGCAGGGGATGAGACATTCATTCCGCTGCGATCTCGTCGTGAGAAAATGCGAACGCTTCAGTTTGTTGAAGAGCGAACGAGCAACCTGCGCAAGAACCTCAATAAGGAGGAAAAGGATGCTCAGGACCAAATGGATGAGACTCTGAAGAAGGCCGAGAACGAACTTCGTGCAGAGATTAAGAAGATTCAGGATGACAAAGAACTCGATGATCGCAGCAAGGAGCTGATGGTTCGTACCAAGGAAGAGCAGCTCAACCGTCAGCTTGAAGTTCAGCGCGACCAGCTGGAGCGTGATCTGAATTCACGAGTTCGAAAGGCCGCGCTGGAAATGAAGCGACAGGTTCGCCGCGTTGAGAATACGGTGAAGATTACTGCCTGCCTGATTCCTGCGATCCTGCCAGTGTGTTTAGGAATGCTGCTGCTCGGAATTCGCAATCTGGCAGAACAGCAGTCAATCAATCCGAATCGGCGACGTACCTGAGTGTAGTCTCCTGGTGAATCGTTCGTTCCTCTTTCCATGTGATCATCTCGCGACTTGCGGGACATTTCGATAGTCAGGTGATTGTCATGAACACATTCAGCCGAACAATGCTCTTTGTGGGAGTTGCCGCGGGCTCTGTCCTGCTGGCAATCGCAGTGCATTTTGCCAATCGTCCGTCATCCATCGACGGTGTTGCGGATGTCGGTCAGCAGTTCTTCCCGGAGTTTCAGGATCCGCTGAAAGCTACGGAACTGAAAGTCGAGAAGTACGACGCCGAATCAAAGGAAGCTCAATCATTTTCTGTGAAGAAGAATGATGAAGGTAAGTGGGTCATTCCTTCTCACCATGACTACCCGGCGGAAGCAGCGGAGCGCCTTGCTCGCACTGCTGCTTCAATGATCGGAATTAAGAAGGTTGCCGTCACGTCACGCAGCAAAGAGGACTGGGGGCGATATGGTGTTGAAGATCCGAAGTCTGACAAGATCGCTCCGGCAGGCAAGAAGGATGACATCCATGGAACAAGGCTGACGCTGAAAGATGTCAGCGGAAATGCACTTGTTGACCTGATTGTGGGCAAGGCGGTGGCGGGGCGAGAAAAGCACTTCTATGTGCGTCAGCCCGAGAAGAACAATACCTTCATCGCAAAGCTTGACGTGGAACTCTCCACGAAGTTCGCTGACTGGATTGAGCCCGATCTGTTGAAGGTGAGTCAGAACGACGTTCGAAATGTAATCGTTAATCGATATTCGATTGATGAAAACGAAGGTGCAATTGTTCCGGGCGAGGAACTGGAATTCAATAAAGACAAGACAACATCGAAGTGGAGCCTGGCAGGCCTGGACGAATCCACCGAGAAGGTTAAGGAAAGCGCGATCAATGACCTCGTGCGCAATCTCGATCAGCTGAAGATCGTTGGAGTTCGTCGAAAGCCTGAAGGTCTAAATGATGACTTGTCAATCTCTGACGACGTCGCTCAAAACCCGTTGCTGCGTCAGGTGCTTCAGGCCGATATGGCTCAGAAGGGCTTCTTCATGGCCCGAGCACAAAACAACGGTTACCGACTTGTTTCCAATGAGGGTGAACTGATCGCCGGAACCGGAACAGGCGTTCGATACACGCTGTATTTTGGGGAAATCGCTCGTGGTTCTGCGAAGGACATTGAAACCGGATTGAACGAGAAGTCTGCAGAAGCAGCTCCCGCCGAGGGTGATGCGGCCAAGGGGGGGGAGACCGCTGAGAAAAAGGCAGATGATGCGGCGAAGAAGGAAGAAAAGCCGGCCGATCCAACAAAGCCTGCTGACGGTGAGGAAACAGGTCCCCGACGCTATCTCCTCGTTCGTGTCGACTACGACGAGAGCCTGATTGGACCCAGGCCGGAAGAACCAAAGGCTCCGGAAAAGCCAGCCATCCTGAACGACGCTCCGAACGCTGATCCGAATGCAGCGAAGCCTTCAGAGCCGGCTCCTAACGCAGAGGCGCCGAAAGTTGAACCACAGCCCGCGACACCAGAGCCTGCCGCGCCGACGGAACCCAAGGCTGATGCGCCAAAAGAGGAACCGAAGGCAGATGCGGCCACAATTGAACCGAAGCCGGAAGCTCCTGCTGAGACTCCGGATGCTCCGAAAGCAGACCCAGGGGCATGTGACGAACAGCCTGCTGCTGCCGTAGCTCCTCAGGAAGGTGCTCCTGCTGAGCCGGCCGCACAGGAAGGTGCCGCGCCAGCAAAGCCAGCTCCCGCTGTTCCCGAAGTCACATCCGCGCAGGATGCTGCACCGACTCAGCCTGCGGCCACAGAACCTGCTGCACCAGCGGCACCCGCCGCGCCAGTTCCTCAGGAAGGAACGACTCCGCCGGCTGAAGCAGCAAAGCCAGCCGGACAGGAAGCGGCTCCTCAGCAACCTCCAGTCGATCCTCGTGCAGAAGCTGAGAAGGCTTACAAGCAGGCACTCGGCGAATTCGAAGCAGCCGTTGCTGCTCACAAGGATGCCGTGAAGGAGTGGGAAGATCGGGCCAAAGACGGAAAGAAGCGAGCGAAGGATCTTTCCGAGCGATTCGGCGCCTGGTACTACGTGATCTCCGCAGAGAGCTTTGAGAAGTTCCAGCTGACTCGTGCTGCATCTGTCGAGCCAAAAGATGCCGCAGCGAATCCGGATCCAGGTGCTTCGCCGCTGAATATTCCAGGACTCAGCCCGCCGATTCCTGGTTTCCCACAAAGGTAATGATCGGTTTCTAAAAGACTCTCTGGTCAATCTATAGAAAGAGCTCGGGATCATCCCGAGCTCTTTCGCTTTCAGCGTGCATCCAACGGGATGTTCAGTCGTTCCTCAGCGGAATGATTTTCGACTTGTCCCCAACGTCATGGGCATCCACCGGGAAGTTCTCAAACTGTACGGTTGAGTTCTTTTCAAACCATTGCCGGATTATGGGACGTGCATCGTCGTTCATGGGTGGCTGCACCAGAAGAGTATCCCCTTCGCGGACAGCGCGAATTTCCCCATCGTCGATGATCTGGCGGCCCTTGCTGTACACGTAACGAGGCAGACGAAACATCGCTTCCAGATCTTTCTGCACGCTGTAGATCGTGATGTCCGCGTCAGCTCCGGGAGCAAGATGACCTTTGCGGCTGAGTCCAAGAATCCGTGCCGGCGCGGCACGCGTGATGATCGCAATTTCGTACAGAGAGTATTCGCGGCTGAGTTCTGCCAGAACGCAGCTGCTGCGCAGTTTCTCAGGCAGTCGCTGAAGGTACTCGTCGCGACGGCTGCGATCCATCAGCAGTGCAATGATTTCCGGATAGGCGAGAAACGATCCTCCGTTCGGATGGTCGGTGCTCATTGCAATCCGCCAGGGATCATCGACCAGCAGATACCACTCAAGTCCAATGGCCCATTGAAGTGCGTGCACGAAGCTCTTGTCGCGGTAAGTGATCGGAACGATTCCACAGCCGCCTTCCAGTTCCACGTCACCGCTAAACCATTTTCGGCCGGTAACTTTGTGCAGGTAATGACCCAGAGGTCCGTCGCCCGTCATAGAAGTCGTTTCACCGAACATGACCTGACCGACATCGACCGTCAGATCTTTATGCCGGTTGACATAGTCAGCGAGAACCGGCACCTGGGAACAGAACGTTGACTGATCCGAGACTGACCCGCCGTAACTGTGAAATTGTATGTGGGTCAGATGGGCTCGAGCGGATTCGAACGACTTCATCGTTTCGAGTGTCGTGGTCCAGTTGCCAGGCATTCCCAGCTGATTGCAGTGCACGTGAACGGAATGCGGCACGTTCAGGCGATCAACGGACATTGCCACTTCACGCAGGATCTGACGAGGTGTCACGCCGAAAGGTGCAACACGATCGTCAAGGCCACAGAATCCGTCTCCTCCATTCTTCCAGATTTCAACACCACCAGGATTCACGAGCTTCACGGCGTAGCCACCTGTGGCATTCAGAAGCCACGAAACCGCCGCGTCCAGAAGTTCCGTTTGCGCCTCTGCAAGCTGCTCGAAGATCAGATGGTTGTTACCCATCATGACATAAAAGCCCTTGTCCAGAATGGGAGTATCCTGGAATTCATCGTGAGCATGACGTGCGGCAATGGGGGGGACGGCCGCATCAAAGGCTGTTGTGTAGCCGAGCCCTGCGTAGAGATAGCCGGTTGCGAACGTACTGGGCACAGTGCCCAGCGTTCCTGATCGCAGCAGATTCGTGCGAGCGATTGGCGCTGTGCGGCGCCGCTGCTCCGGAAGCATCTTGCGGGCGGTATTGACTTTGGGACCGGCGATATGGCAGTGCATGTCGACGCCGCCGGGCATGACGACCATTCCACTCACATCAACCACGATCTCTGCACGATCGGACGGATCAGACGGGGCAGCGATGATCTGACCATCCTGCATCCACACATCACGGACTTCGCCATCGATCCCGTTCGCAGGATCGTAAACTCGACCACCTTTCAGACATGTGCGAGTCACAGCAGGCGCCCATCATTCAATAAGATCAGTGAACCAGCGATAAACTTCCCGAATCGCTACTGCAGTCCCAGAAGGTACGCCATGTTATTGGGGTTTGGTGATCCAAAACGAGGTTCGAGAGAGATTCCAAGTCCGACATTGTCTTTGCTGAAGTCAAAGCCAAGTCCAAAATGAAGGATCCAGTCGAGCCCTACTCGTGAGACCGTCAGCGACGTTCCGCGAGTCTCGCCCTCCGCCACATCATAGGCGTAAGATGCGGTGGAGATATACCGTGGACTCATCTGATAGCTGTAACTGGAAATGAACGTCTGACTCTGAAGATACTCTTTCGCTTCGACCTGACGGAAACCCAGGTACAGGCTGCCGCGAAGGCTTCGTTGAGTCAGCAGTCCCACACTCCACAGATTCTGGGACTTCGCAAACAGATCCCATGATGCGTCTGTCAGGATGCTTGTTCGATCGCTGACGTTCCAGCGGTAGTGGCTGTACAAAAGCCCAAAGTCCTCACCGAAGTTGTCGCGATCGGCATCCGGGAAGAACGATGCACCGTATTCCCAGACCATCCAGTCTCGGATGCGCGGCGATTCCGGAGGACCTGCTTTGGTTTGTAAGCGGTCTCGGAAGCCGATCCTGAGAGCCTGGAAGTCGTCTGCAATTTCGTGATAGGACGCACTAGTCCAGAGCCCTGCTCCGCTGCGAAGAGCATAGTTGCGCGGATTGAACTCGTTGGGAATGACCCCAGGGAAAATCTGGAGCGTGTAACGTGTCCGGAATCGTTCCTGTGAATTGTCATCGATCTCGTTGTACTGAGGAATCTCATTCAGACCACGAGTCGATTCAGTGAACGAGTATTCAAGAAACGTGTCGTGTTTATGCGCCAGTCCGTTGATCCCAAGAATGTCGCTGCGAACAAACGGGAACAGCTTTGTCGCCGTCATTCGAGCGCGGATCCCGGCGTTCATCAGATAGCGGTCCACGGACGAAGATGTGAATCCTTCTTCCCACCATGCGGCTTCACCCATGGCAAATGGTTCAAACGTGACGGGGCCAAGGTTGAACGGAGCCGCCAGTTCATGGCGAGTCATCGCGACAACGCCGGACGCATTGGTGATATAGGGAAGACCTGCCGGTGTATACGGGTCGTTCGGATCGGCCGGTGTCTGCATCTGCTGCATATCGGCATAACCCGCGCTTGTGTGCATGTTCCAGTACAGCAAACCGTCAAAGAGCGGCTGAGAAAATGCGTAGAGATCGGCGCGAGGAAGCCACTGAGTATTCGCCTCAAATCCCAGCAGGTCGCCGCGTCCCCAGAGTGTCCCGGAGTATGCTCCCAGATCCTGACGCAGCCCCAGGACCGTTTCGACGTCCTTATCGGTGTCGAAGCGAATCTCATTGAACTGTTCGAGATAGTTTCGATCGGAGAGGTACCCGATTTCACCAAACACCAGCGCGTCACCAGGCAGTTCCTGACGATGGCGCCACGTCGCTTCGCCTCGATTGTTGTCCGGCACGTTCAGGCGGCGACGATCCAGACCAAGGTTGTCGTTGCCTTTGTCGTATTGATAATAGAGGTTTCCGCCACCCTGATAGTCACCGAGCCCAGTGGCGCCCTTGTAGTCACCTTTGATGCCAATGCCGGGGCCTCGCTCGGACCGGAAGTCGGCAAGAAGATCAAAATTGTGGCCAGGTTGCTTCTGGACCCCAAGCAGCTTGTTGAGATTCCAGACGGTGTTCAGCTGCAGGCCAAAGATGCTGTCCGATGAGACCGACGCGCTTCGAATCGGTATGCCTGGGTCCTCGGCAGGTCCAGAAATTTTTGGCAGATAGCCGATCGGAACATCACCGGCGAAGAACTGATTGTTCAGACTGGTGATCCATGTGGAGCCGGACACAGGATCTGTGTTTGTGAACATCCTTGGACCCGGCTCGACAAAGATGTCGGACGCCTGAATTCGATAACCTGGTTTTCCATAAGGGCTCGTCGTGACCCAGCCGTTCTGGATCTGGAACCGCTGCACTCCTAACTGACGAATGCGATCCCCGCGAGCACGAACTTCACCGCCCGTCTGCAGGATGGGGACTCGAAGTTCGCCGTTCAGAAGCAGGGCTTTGTTGCCCGCTGCGTCAAAGAATGCGTGTGTGGCACGGACGGTGTTCTGCCCCTGACGAATGACGATGTTGCCTTCAAGGTACACCTGAAATCGAGCGTTCGCCGGCTGGATGACAGTGCTGCCCGCTTCCAGAGAATCGCCTTCCCCTGCCATCGTCCAGATCACAACTCGGTCTGCGGATAAGTCAACAAGACCAGGTGTCACTCCTGCTCCCAGGACTTCTTCGTCCACGCCATCGACCAGAACGTTGACACCCCCAGTGATCACGGTCACACGTTCTTCCGGCACCGTGTCTCGCGACGTGAATGACTCCACGCGAACAGGGTCGTTCGAGCGAGGGCGAATCTGAACGCGGCGTGCAGCCGTTGCTGCCTGACTTGCCGCCTGAGGAATTGGCGGGAACATCAGGTCCGGCCCCGCCTGCATGGCAGTGAATGAAGAATCATCTGCTTCTGCCGGATAAAGTCGAGCGACTGCCTTGCGGAGCAGCGGGTGATCATTGGTCGCTGCTGCGGCGGAATGCACGATCTTCAGCTGAGGGACCTGAGTCGATTCGAGCCGGAAGGCCATGGCTCCTGATGGTCGCTGAGCCCCGCCGGTCTTGATTGTCACATCTTCCGCGTAAACAGCCACGTCGTATCCGAAGCTGGTACGCGACACGAAGGCAGCCAGTCGGCCTGCAGAAAATTTCAACTCGCCCTGCTCGACTTCAACTTTCCCTGTGACCAGATGCACCTGCGTCGTCTCGGACGAAAGCGTCTCTTCGTACGATCCGGAGAGGATCACGCTCGCTTGAATGTCCTCTGTCAGCGACTCCACCGGAGATACCAGCGGTGCTGCCTCTTGTCCCTGCGCAACGCGATCGCTGAACGACACGCAAAGTGCCGCCAGCAGCAGTAGCATCGGGCGCAAAACCGGACGATGAATCATTCAATCGCCGTTGGAGAGATTGGCTGGGATTGGAGAGAAGGGACGTGAAGACTGGACGGGACAGGAACTGAAGAGAGGTGAGTGGCCTGCCAAAAGAGACTCCGGCAGCGTCGCGAACTATATGGCCGGATCAACAAACAGGTCAATATCGGCCGTTCCTGCCGAGTTTTTCGTAAGTCGCTGCTAGCAAACGTCTTGCGGAGATGACTGCGGTCCCGTCCCGGAAATGAAGGAAGCAATTCTTTGACCACAAGGTGCCATGCACCGTGACCACACATGTGACCACAAGGTGCCATGCACCGTGATGTTTGCACTTTCTTGTAAGTGCTTTGAAGAAAAGAACTTATGGAGAGCGTCTTTCAGACGCGGTTGCACAGGTGCGGGTGGCGTGGCAACAAAAAAGGCCACTGTTTTTGGCAGTGGCCTTTTGCGATGGGTAATCTGAGTGCGTTGAGCGAATCCTCAGGCAGCTTTACGAAGCATTTCGCTCATTGGCAGGATGTCTGCTGGCTGTGCTTCACGGGCTGCTGCGTCAATGAAGGCTTCAAAGATCTGAAGATCAAGAGCCGACGCAGTGTTGCTTTCCGGGTGCCATTGAACGCCCAGACAGAACCAGTCTTCTTCGATCGACTCGTAGGCTTCAACAACGCCATCCGGACATGTTGCGCTCACTCGGAATCGTCCGGCAAGGTCACGGACGGCCATGTGATGAGCACTGTTGACTCGTACTTCGCCTGGGCCATAAATCGCATCAAGGCGGGTGCCTGGGACGATTTCCAGAACGTGTCGCAGGTTCTGTTCGACCGGGTCCCGGTGATGCAGAGCACGGGGAACATCTTCCGGAATGTGCTGGAAGAGCGTTCCTCCACACAGAACATTCACCAACTGCATGCCTGAGCCGATGGCAAGAATCGGAAGCCGACGCTGGATGGCAATTTCAGCGATCTTGCGGTCGAAGTCTTCGCGACGCTTTGGCATCACTTTGACCGATGGGTGAGCGTGCATTTTCATGCGAGTCGGGTCGAGGTCGAGATTGCACCCGGACAGCACAACGCCCGATACGCCTTCCATCATGCGATTCAGGTCGTCGTCGTTCTCCAAAGGAGGCATCAGGAGCGGAAGGCCACCTGCTGCGGTGACGCTGTCATAGTAGCCGGTGTTGAACCAGCTGAGCGCGGCTCCGTTGTATCGTTCCGGACGAAAATCCCCTGTGATTCCAACGACTGGCTTCATCTTGCTCATGAACAGGTTCCCTCCCAGGATTGAGCACTTGAAATTCCGCAACAACAGTTCGCCATCCACTTCGGCGGGGCTGAAACTGTCAGCAGGCAATGGGAGAGCTGTGGATCGTGCGACTGTGAACAGTCGCCTTCGTCCTGCAGATTCCCTTCCGCGTACTGACCGAATCCTTCGGTCGGCCGGTTGAGCATACTGCTCGCTGACCGGCATCAACAACCCCTTCGAACTCAACTCAGCTTCAATCCAGGAAGCTGAATGAATGACGTGCGGGACAGTAGTCAAGAGGTCTTTGCTTGTAAATCAAATTGCCGATTTTGTGCTAAAGTTCCTCTTGCACCACAATATCTGGGGGATGGTGTTGTGGCTCTCGCGTGGATCTGACTGTTGATGATCGTTTGGAATGATCAACATCGAGCGGCAGCTTGTGTCTGGCCACCGGTTTGCCAGGTTGTCATTGGCTGTAGTGCGTGAGTACCATACTGCCCAGGGAACACGACGCTTCGAGATTGCTTTGCTGGAAGGACACCATAATGAGAACTTTTGTTATGCCCGTCAGTGTTTTCCTGGGGCTCTGCCTTGCCTGTTGCTTCTCCGGGGTGGTTGAGGCGGCACAGGATTCAGGCGATGCCGGTGTCCTCGAAAACTGTGCATGGACTCTCAGTCAGATCATGAAGTTTCAGCTGGATGAGAACGGGCGGCTGGAACTGAACCGGGACCATTGGGAGATCGCGGCAAAACGACCTCTGGAGAAGAGCGAAAATCCCCTTGTGAATTCGCGGTTCCAGAATCAGGAGGATCTCCCGCCGATTGAGAAGCTCTTCCAGCGGCTGATTGCTGAGGCCGGAAGCGGTGGCGTTAGCAGCTCAAGCAGAAATATGGAAAAGGAAATCTCGTGGGATGGGACCCAATCGGAAGGTCGATTGCGGATTGGTGGAACAGAAATGGTTGTTTCGCTCTTTGAACAGAGCAAGGAGAGTCGGCGATTGTTCTTTCGTACACAGGGAGAAGACGTTGAGCTGACGTTTTTGTCCCCGGAAGGAAAGCTGCTGCAACTGCGTCAGTCGAAGGATGCCGTTCGAATTTGCAGCCTCTGGTCCGGTGAACCGAAAGTGGTCTCAGGTCCAACCTTTGCCGCGATGGTGCAACAGAACAGGGAGTATTTCCAGAATCTGGAGTGGCCGTCTTTCATTGGCGAGTTACCTGTCAATGAGTCTCTGGAGGTGAAGGTGACTGGAGGCTCGGAGGCTGTCACATTTCCGGAACCACAGTTGTCTGAGGCAATGTTCCTGAGTGACAGGTGCCGCGCAAGTTACCTTGTCTTCACTCGATTTCGCATCGTGGATCGTCGGCTTCGGTTCAACGATTTTTATGGTAATGCGGATCTGCTTGCGAAAGAGACGGAAACGCTGTCAAAGGAATTTGGAGAAGCCCTGGATCGTTCGCTTCAACGAATGAACGACATGGATGCTCCTCCGATTCAAGTGGGGCAGATCCGGGCTCGCTTTGGAGGATGGCAGGCAGAGAAGCCAAACGCTGCTGCCGGAGCCAGAAAAGTCTCAGTGCTGCTGGCGGCGTTTGAAAAGCTCCAGTCCCTGGCAGGAAATCGAAGCTCCGGCTCCTCGATGGGCGGAAGTTCTTTTCGTCGTACATTTGAAAGCAGCGATATTTCGGCATCCATCAGCGGTGATACGGACGCACTGAGCTTTCGGGTGAGTGATGATCCGGTAGTTGTCGATTTTTCGCAGGATGCGAGTGGGTTTGTTCTCACAGCAAGTGACGAGCAGAGCATCCTTTCAATTCGTGAGCAGTCAGATCAGTCCGCCGTGCTGACAATTCTGCAGGGGGATTTTTGCCGAGTCTGGAAAGCGCGATCCTGGCTGGATTTGGTCGCTGAAAACGAAGCGGAGTTTCGGAAGCACGTTGTTCCGATTTTGGATCACTACGCCATTGAAGGACTCGATCCGTTTGAGCCAGAACTCGTCAAGGCTGCGGTGAAGCGACTTCAGGAAGATTTGCCGGAAACACTGGATCTGGATGCCGTTGTCGGCAACTCGGATTCGTACATTCTTCCTCTCTTGTGGAACGAACGGTTCCTTCAGCTGCTCGCGGAGAAAGTTGCCGCCGGAGACGCGGACCTTGTCAAAGCGAGGCTAAGGGCGATCTCGGGAAAGTAGCACGCGTCGCAGATCGCAACCAATATCGGGCAAGGCGAGTCGAACCACATTGATGTTCCCCGAACAGGTTGCGAGTGAGCGAGTGAGGCCCGAAATGTTGCGAGTGTTCGTAAAGAGCCTTGCCGCCATTCTTGCGGCGGCCAGTCTTTTCGTCGGTTTGTATTGTCCGCTTGGATACGTGGCGGCTGCCGAGCCCGGGATGGAGCATTACAGAACGATACTGCCCTTTGTGTTCGTCGGCGCCATTGTTATTGGTTTTGCATCCGTGCGAGTCCTGCGGAAGGCCTGACTTGCTGTAGTGCAGCGATCGGGCTTCGTCGAAAGCGAGAAACCACTGCGCGGAATGCTGTTGAGTCTCGACTGTCCATGAAATTTGGGCAGCCAGTCGTCACAATACCGTGGTTGATCACCATCGTTGTCTCCGCCTTGAACGCAAACGTTCCGGAAGTGTCTCATGCCATTGTTTGAATTCCACTGTGAAGAGTGCAACAAGGATGTTGAACTGCTGATTGGGCGAAGCGAAAAGCCTGTTTGCCCTGTGTGTGGTTCCAGGAAAATGGAAAAGCTGATGAGTGCTTCTGTAGGCCGGGTCGCGGGTGGCAGCCTCCCGATCATGGGCGGATCGTGTCCTCCGCCGGAAGCCGGGCCGTGCAGTCCTCATTGCTGCCGATTGCCTCAATAAGAAATGGGCGGGGCTTTCCTGGAATCGCTCGGTCTGCGACTGGGGCTTGGAACTCTGACGCTGTGCGATCGCAGTCGTCCTGATGAGTTTGAATCCAGGAATCTGATTCAGTTTGCAGTGCAGCAGGGTCTACGGCTGATCGACACCGCGCCGTCGTATTGCCAGGGCATGAGTGATTTTCATTTCGGTGAACACCTGGTTCGGCAAAGCCTTCGTGCTCTTCGGATTCAGCCAGAGGACATGATTGTTGCGACCAAGACCGGGATGTTGCGGCATGGAGGTAAGTGGATTCCCTGCGGCACTCGCCAGCATATTCTGGAATCTGTGGAAGAATCACGGAAGGCTCTGGATTTCGATATCCTTCCGCTATTGCTGCTGCATGTGCGCGACCCGCAGGTCGCCTTTGAAGAGTCGCTTGAGGCTCTGGCCGAACTGAAGCGGCAGAACAAGGTGCAGTACATCGGACTGTGTAACTCTTCGATCTCTGAAGTTCGCATCGCCAGTCAGTTTTTTGAAGTGGCCTGCATTCAAAACGAACTCAGTGTGTTTCAGACCAGCGCTCTGACGTCCGGGCTGCTGCAGTTTGCAAAAGAACAGGGAATCACGTTCCTTGCTCATCGACCACTTGGAGGACATGCTCGAAAGAAAGTGGCTCAGGACAGTTTTGTTCTGAAGACTCTAGCTGAGCGACATCACTGTTCGCCGGAAGAAGTCGCTCTGGCTGCTCTCAGGCTGATTGATCCCACCGTCATCCCTCTGATCGGAGCCACAAGGCTCAGCAGTGTTCGATCGTCGATCAAATCGCTGTCGATCCCGCTGGATGTCAGTGATCACATGGCGCTGTCGATGGAGTTCCCTCTGACGTCCGGCGCCACTTCCGGTCAGGCCGGCTTCGACTCCGAGAACGCTGACTCGCCGGTGACACCGGGCACAGAGCCGGACATTGTTCTGATCATGGGCATTCAGGGGGCCGGAAAATCTGATCGCGTCGTGGAGTTTGTGCAGGCGGGATACGTCCGACTGAATCGCGACGAGCTGGGCGGGACACTTGAAGAGCTGAATGGGCGACTGCAGCAACTGATTGCTCAGGGACATCGTCGCGTCGTTCTCGATAATACGTACGCAAATCAGGCGTCGCGCCGCCCGGCGATTCAGATCGGACAGGCATTTGGAATTCCTGTTCGGTGCCTGTTTATCGACACGCCGCTCAACGAGGCATGGCAGAACATCGCGCTGCGGATGGTGACGCGTTACGGCGTACCTCTGGGACCGGAAGAGATGAAGTTGATGAGGAAGTTTGATCCCAATCTTCCTCCACCTCCGGCCCTGCTGAAGTGGCAGCAGTCTTTCGAGCCACCTTCACGAGCAGAAGGGTTTACTCAGGTCGAGCGGCAGCCATTCGTTCGACGGTCCAGACCGGAGCATACGAACAAAGGCCTACTGCTTGACGTGGATGGCACACTTCGAGCGACCTACAGCGGAGATGTCTTTCCGCGGTCACCGGACGACGTTCGAATTCTGCCCCGACGGACGGAGATCCTCAGTCAGTGGGTTGCCGCCGGGTATCAGTTATTCTTCGTTTCGAATCAGGCGGGAATAGCGATGGGACAGGTGCCGGATGACAGCGTTCGTCTGGCGATGCTTCGCACTGCTGAACTTCTGGGAGTTCCGGTGACGGAGATCACGTACTGTTCTCACCCATCGACGCCTCCTTCGTGTTTTTGTCGAAAACCGATGCCGGGGCTGGGAATCTATCTCATTGAAAAGTACCGGCTTGATCGTCAGCGGCTTGTGATGGTTGGTGACCGCAAGCCCGATCAGGAATTTGCCGAAGGACTTGGAATTCGTTACTACGATGAGGCCGAGTTCTTTTCCGGGACTGTTGCTCCCGGGCAGGCTTGAGGGACGGTCATTGTTCCAGGAATACAGAGGACCGTTGAGTCTGTTTTGTATGCGATACCAGGAATGTGCCTTCAAAACGTGGCCTGGGAAATGGAAACCGCTACAAACCTGCCTGCAAACGAAGACGCATTCGTCCGATGAACTGGTTTTGTCTCAGCCACCGATTGTTTCAGAAAGTTGAACAGTGAGTACTCTGGATCCAGCACCTCAGAGTCCCGCTTCTGCCTCCGCGGCCAAGGTCAACAAGTCAACGCTGTTCATCGTGTTCCTGACAGTGTTCATTGACCTGCTGGGCTTTGGCATCGTCCTTCCATTGCTGCCGCGGTACGGTGGATGGTTCAATGCTTCGGATGCTCAGCTTGGCCTGTTGATGGCATCTTTCTCTGCCATGCAGTTCCTGTTCGCGCCGATGTGGGGGTCGCTGTCGGATCGTGTGGGACGACGGCCAATTTTGATGCTCGGCCTGTTCGGCTCGGCATTCTCTTACACGCTGTTTGGATTCGTCTCATCACAGGGGCGAGATTTTCACTGGCTGGGTTTGAACGCTCTTGCCTGGCTGTTCGTAACTCGCATTGGGGCCGGAATCGCCGGCGCGACGATCTCGACGGCGCAGGCGGTGATTGCGGATTGTACGGGCCCCGAGAACCGGGCTCGCGGGATGGCGCTAATTGGAGCCGCGTTTGGTCTTGGCTTCACGTTCGGTCCTCTGATCGGCGCTGTGTGTGTGTCAGACGATGTCACAGTTCGGCTGACTCCGGCTCAATGGGAAATGGTGGAGTCATGGAAGGACCAGTCTGAGCCTGTTTCCGCTGAACAGTTTTTGACCGACGTTGGTGCCGGCGCGCCTTTGAACAAGGCCAGTCAGCTGGCGATTCAACAGCTGCTGTCCGCGCCAAAACCTCGCAGCGAAGTTTCGGCGATACTGCAAACTCCTCCGTCGAGGATGCCTGGATTTGTTGCTGGTGGTTTGTCGGCCGTCGCACTGCTGATCGCCGCGTTTCGACTGCAGGAATCCCGTAAGACGGATGGCCCTTCCGCCGCCGGGCATCGGGCATTCCGGCCGGGTGTCATGTTTCGACATTTGTCGCGCCCGTCACTGGGCGTGATCCTTGGAGCAGTCTTCATTACGACGTTCGGGTTTGCTCAGTTCGAGAGCACATTGTCGCTTCTCACCCAGCAGTTCGGTTTTGGAACCAGGTCAAATTTTTATCTCTATGCCTATGTGGGTGTGATCCTTTCGATTGGTCAGGGAGTTCTGGTTCGGCGGCTGTTGCCAAAGATTGGCGAACATCGAATGGCATTTATCGGTGTGTCGCTCATGACCACGGGTTTCATTCTGATTGGTCTTGCCGGCCTGGAGATTCTGCCAGCAGTCTCGCTGTGGTTCATTCTTCCGATTGTCGTGATTGGATTTTCCTCCGTCACACCTTCGCTGCAGTCACTTCTTTCTCGCTCTGCAAGTGGCAATGAACAAGGGGCAGTCCTGGGGACCGGGCAAAGCCTGTCGTCACTCGCTCGAATTCTTGGCCCGGCGATTGGCATTTCACTCATGGGCAAGTCAGTGGCGTTTCCCTATTTCCTGGGTGCCGCCTTGATTCTCTGCGGAGGATTTCTGGTGACTCGAATCCAGAAGACTCCTGTCGGGCAGTGAGTTCGATGAGTAGTGCAAAACGAAGGGCGACTGGAATTCCGGATGGCTACGATGCCCCGGAGTTCTGGGATCTGGCGTTCTCCGATGAGACGCTTATCGAGGCGGATTTCATCGAAGCGGTCCTTCAGAAATTTGGCGTGAAAGCTACTCAGCCGTCAGGCCGAAGATCGTTGACTTCAGCGAAGATTCTTGAAGTGGCGTGCGGTGGCGGACGCCAGGTGGTCGAACTTGCCCGTCGAGGTTTTCATGTGACGGCATTCGACCTGAACGAACGATGTGTCGAGTATGTCAGGAGGCGAGTTCATCGTTGCAGGCTGAATGCGCAGGTGTTTGCCGGCGACATGACATCTTTTCGAACAACGGAGCAATTTGATCTCGTTCACTGCCTGATGAATTCGTTCCGGCACCTCACGTCGGAAGCAGAGGCCGTGTCACACCTCGAGTGTGTTGCCGCGTCACTGAAGCCCGGTGGCCTGTACCTGCTCGGCTTGCATTTGCTGCCGCCCGATGCCGCGGAAGAAGATTGTGAACGCTGGTCAATTGAGTCAGGGAAGACACGCGTGACGACGACGATCCGAGTGCTCAACTTCAATCGCCGAACTCGTATTGAAACCGTCCGTTTTTCTCTAAAGGTTACTCAGCCTGAACGGTGCCTTCGATTTCAGGCGGACCACAAACTTCGCATCTATCGAGCGGATCAGATGCGTTCGTTGCTGAAGAAGGTTACCGCACTGAAACTGCTGTCCGTCTACGACTTCAACTATGACCTCGATGAACCCCGGGAGCTGAACGACGAACTGGGCGATACGGTACTGCTCCTGCAAAGGCCATTAATGTAGTGGAAGTCGCCAGACTTCCTGATTAGAAGCGACGGCCGGGGAACTCTGGCGAGTACCCCCTACGGTGACTTTCAATCCACGAACGCGAACTCATTGGAATTGAACAGCACGAGTGCAAGCGATGCCCATGCAAGCTGTTCCGGAGTACGCGGGGCTGTCTCGGGAGTTTTCTCCAGTACAACCTCAAATCGCTTGGCAATGACTCCCCAGAGCGCCTCACGTTCCTTCGGTGAAAGTTGTTTGTCCAGGACAATCAACAGGGCCAGTTGCCCCTTCCAGTATTCACCGTCGATGTTTCCCTGCTGGCCAATCACCCATGGTGTCTCCAATCGTCGCGGGGGAAGTGGACCAGCTTGAGTAACGACTTCGCGAGACTGCTGAAAGACAGCCGCCCCGTTGACGCCATTGGTTGCGGTCAGCAGGAACGGAGATTTTCGGTTTCGTATTTCGCCGACTCCGGAAATGGCATCGCTTAGTCGAACAGCACTTTCGTTTGTGAGTCCGACGAAAAATGACGTACCGGAATTGCCATCACGGCCACTCCAGTTGGACAACAATTCCCGATGCCCTGGAGCGCCTTCGTCCGTCACCACGGCAACCACGGTGCACTCATCGTGTGGCAGGAGCTGGCCGTTCAGGTTCAGGTACGATTTCGTCCCATCGAACTCGATTGATGGCTGCCCGGCGATTCCGTTCTTGCTTAGACGCGGAGCTCTGTCCGCCTGCAACTGCAATGCATGATGTCCGTGAAGACTCAAGTCCTTCCACGACGAGACCAATCCGTTTGCGGAAGCCTCTACATGCGACTTTGCATCCAGAAACAAACGGCAGGATTCCGGCAGGGAACCACCGTCGATTGAAGAGGTTCGGATTGCCTCAATGATCGGAGACATCCAGGCCAGATCTGCCGGGAACTCGACTTTCTCAGGAGACGCAGGCTTCCTTTGTGACTCTTCCGCCAGCTGTTCAAGCTGCGCATTGATGTACTCGACTGCGAGTTGCTGTTCGTCAGCCCGAGGATCACGATTCAGAATCGATTGCCAGAGCTGCCGGATCCGGGCTGTTTCCTGTGGTGCAGATCCCAGAACTCGGTCCGCCATCGCTGCCGCTCGCGCGTGAGCAAAATCGTTGTTCAGCAGAGTCAGTGCCTGTGGAGCGACAATCGTGACATCTCGCTGGCCACAGGGCAGCGTGGTGTCACAGAAGTCGAAAGCAGTCATCATCGGCGGAAGCAGGCTGCGTTGAGAAAAAATGTAGAGGCTTCTTCGACGCTGCTCCTGAGGCGAAGATGCCGTCCAGGCAGAGGCTTTCCTTGAAAGACCTTCGAGTGCTTCTTCGCTGACGGAGGGAAAGAAACTGGGGCCACCGAGTTTCAGGTCCAGCTCACCGGTCGATGCCAGGAACGCATCTCGCAGTGATTCTGCATCGACTCGCCGACGATTCGCCCGCCACCAGAATCGGTTTGCGGAATCCACCTGGCGATACGAAGCCTCATTCGGATGGACCGACGACTGCTTCCATGTTTCGGACGTCAGTATCAGGCGATGTATGTACTTGAGATTCCATCCGGAACGAATCAACTCCGCGGCCAGCCAGTCAAGCAGATCCGGATGCGTTGGCTGATCTCCGGTGAAACCAAAGTTGTTCGCGGTTCTGACAAGACCTTCACCAAAATGATAGAGCCAGATTCGGTTCACCATCACGCGCGCTGTCAGTGCATCTGCCGGTCCGGTGATCCAGTGTGCCAGCTCCGTTCTGAGCCCCGTTGTTTTTTGAGTCTCCATGGCAAAGGGGAAGCTGGCGAGCATCGTTGATGCGTTGATGCATGAGAGCGGCCCGGCGGCCACTGCCTGCATCGGATTTGCTCGGTCTCCGTTTCTGAGGACATGGAGCGGAGCCGGGGAGCGAGTGATGTCCGTCCATCCCAGAACTTCCGTCGCGCCAAGTTCTTCCGGGGTTGGTCCGCCCAGCAGCTCGCGGCCTCGAGGTTCAATCGGTCCTGGCCAGAACGCAGCGGCCATGCGGTAGTAATCAGACTGCGGGATCGGATCGAACTTGTGGTCGTGGCATCGCGCACATTTCGTCGTGAGGCCAAGGAATGCCGATGACGTCGCATTCACAAGATCTTCGAGTCGTTCGTACTTGTAATCTTCCGGATCATTCGGTTCGTCGTTCCATGTCCCGAGTCGAAGGAATCCCGTGGCGATCAGATCCTGCTCCGTTCGATTCGGAAGTTCATCTCCGGCTAGCTGGCAAATGATGAACTGGTCATAGGGCATGTTGTCATTGAATGCTCGCACCACCCAGTCGCGATACTTCCATGCAAAAGGCTTAGGCTGGTCGCGTTCATATCCACTGGATTCTGCATATCGAACCACATCCAGCCAGTGCCGCCCCCAGCGTTCACCAAACTGAGGCATCGCCAGCAGTTGATCAACGAGTTCGTTGTAAGCCGTTGAATCGGTCGGTGTCCTGAGATCAGTTGGAATGCCTTGAGGAGGCAAGCCAGTCAGGTCCCAGGTGAGTCTTCGAAGGAGAACATCGGAAGAAGCACGCGGGGCAGGCGTCAGCTGTTTCTCCTGCAGCTTTGCTCGTATGAACTGGTCTATGGGATTTTCAGAGGCTGCCCCCGGAAGTCCGTGCGATGCCGGTGGTTCAACGGACTTGAGCGGCTGAAATGACCACCAGTCTCGACCTCCTCGTGTGTCATTCGTTCGGTCAAAAAGATCCAGCTTCGTTCTTTCAGGGTACTTTGCTCCGGCAGTGATCCACTCGCGGATGATCTCAATCTCTGCGTCCGCAAGACGTCTCGAATGCCCGTTGCGTTCCGGCGGCATTTCACCAGCATTGACCTTCTGAAACAGCAGGCTTTGTTCAGGCGAACCTGGGACAATCGCCCTGCCGCTGTCACCGCCGGCGTGGATTCCCTTTGCCGTGTCAATTGCCAGGTTCCCGGACGGATTCACGGACTGATGACACTCGAGACAACGTTTGGTCAGCAACGGCCCTACTGTTGTTTCAAAGTCCGGGTCAGCGGCCGTGGCGAAGTCGTTGAAAGTGAGGGTGAAAGAGACGGTGAGCAGAATCCATCGCATCGGACAGACTCCTTCTCGACGCATTGCCAGGGGATGGTACCGCGCCGAAATGGAAAGGTGGGTTGGGACGTCAGTTTCGGGATCGTAGTCACTCCTGATCGGGCCTGCACGTACCAAACCCTGGAGCATTCTTTCGGCGCACAAAAAAAGGCCAGCGAGTCTTCGCTGGCCTTTCAGTGCAATCTTCAGTCGACGACTTATTCTTCGGCCACGAATGGCAGCAGGCCGATGAACCGAGCTCGCAGAACAGCCTTTCGGACAGCTCGCTGAAACAGAGCTGACGTGCCTGTTCGACGGCGAGGAAGGATGCGACCTTCACGGTCGATCAATGTTCGGAGTGTCTTCAGGTCCTTGTAGTCCACATACACCGGACGTGGCACTACGCCACCGCCTGTGAACTGGCAGCTCATCTTTTTCTTCTTCAGACGAGCACGACGCTTACGGAGCTTCTTCAGATCTGCGCGAGAAATTGTTGCCATGAAACGACTTACAACCTTCTTGAGTACCAAAACAGCGGGCTGAAAACCCCGTCAAATCCGGCAAATCGTGAGAAACGCCAGACCGCCCGACGGACTGAATGATCCATTCAGCGGGGAACACCAAGACGCGGAGTGTAATTCGTCAAAACCCGAACCACAACACAATACCTTCTTTTCGCAGATTTTCAGTTTCCACGGAACTCATCCCACCCTGCTCCCTGAATTCCATGATCGGGTTCCTCCATTGAGGTGCCATGCACCGGAGAATCAGAAATAGGATCAAGGTGCCATGGAAATAGGATCAAGGTGCCATGCACCAGCGGTATTCTGGTTTTTCATAACTGCAAAGGGGCAATGATGTTGCAACTGGCAGTTCCGGTTCCAGTCTGCACATTGGGTCTCCAGCCATCGCGGAATGATACTGGACAAAATCTGAACGCCGGGAGGCTCGCGGTGTGTCTCTGGATTGTGCAGTTTGCCTTGTTATCCATCTGGTTTTGGGTCCTTGAGTTTTCCGGAGTGCGGCTGTAGAGTTTTGAGAACAGGACCCGGCAGGAGAAAAGGATTTTCCACAACCTGAGCCGGGATTGGATTAGCTCCAGCTGGGCACCTCAGCGAGCGGACCTGATAAGAGCTCTGTTGTGATTCAAGGAGGAACCACAGATGAACCGCATTAATCTACGCCTGTTCCAGCCATCCGATTCTGAGCAGGAATCGCTTCCCATGCCGCAATCGATGGATGTCTTCGAGGACATTATTCCGATTGACCGTGCTCGGCGTTCTGTGGTGCTCAGCGGCCGCTTTATGCCGGCGGTTGATCGAGCAAAGCTGATTCACCGGAACAGCGAATGCCCGGAATGTCACAAGCACGACATTGAACCGCTTGAACTCGACGATGCCCTGGTGAGTTCGCGCAGCCGTCTGCCGATTCCCGGCACAGCCACCATTATCGGGTTTCACTGCAACGATTGTGGCAGCGAATGGCCGGTCTACGAATTGACTCGACGGACCGTCTAGCACAACAGTCCAGCAAGCACGGCAAAACGCGGTCTCGCGCCTACAGGGAACACCCCGGAGTTAGTGTGGGCTTACCAGACGTCTTCCACAGTGCCGTCAGCGGCGTGCACGAGACGGCCGACGCCCGCCCATTCCGGTGGCTGCTGGAGGATTCTCAGCCAGACGTGGGCTCCGCGAGCAATGCCTTCGAAGGAAAGATGGCTTCCGAGATCATCATCCGCCGAATGACGCTCCGCCTGCCAGAATGTCGCTGGTGGCAGATCGAATGCGGAACAAACTTTGGCGATATCGATGTGAAGTCCGGACGGAACATGCTTGCCGTCCGCAGCGCCTCCGAAGACTTCTGACCTCGACACAAACAGCGAGATCTCCCAGATACTCTCTTCTTCGTCGAAGAAAAAATGGCAACCGATAGGCGCGGTGACGGCTCGGTCAACGATGCCACGAATGGCGTCGTTCACGAACCAGCGAATCCAGGCCGGCGGGTTGGTATTGGAGGAAGGAGATGAAGTCATTTCGCAGGGAAACGCCAGCCTGGCGTTCAAAGGAGTTGGCCCGAGCCGGGTCAGCAGCGGTCCGCTGATCGGTCGTACGTTTCCGCTAAGCAACATCCGCGCCAACCCTGGATTGTGAGAATCTGTGCAGCATTCCCGCAACATTTCACAGAGGCTGGAGACGAAATGTCAGAATCCTTGATCGTGTCCATTTGCAAAATGCTAAGAGATTGAAACACTCAACATCTGCCACCAGGGACGAGACGTCATTGAACGATTGACTTTCCCCTGAAGGAACCGGCGTCTGCCGGCCGAGTTCGCGGAAGAGAAGCATGACTGTGGACGATCGTACTTTTGTGCCACCCTCGGGATCAGATTTTGACAAGCCAACTCTGCTGTCCACCGAATCTGAAGCCACAATCACCGACTCTGCCCTTAATACACTTGATTTGCAGGTTCCGGGTTACCGTGTCGTACGCGAGATAGCCCGCGGAGGGATGGGCAGAATTCTGCAGGCCTACGATCAGACTCTTGAACGCGAAGTCGCCATCAAAGTTCTTCTTCCCGGTGCGCCGGCCGCTCGGTTTGTGCGCGAATCTCGAATTACAGCTCGACTGAACCATCCTGGAATTCCTCCCGTTCACGGGATGGGTTCATTGCCGGACGGTGTCACGTTTCTTGTGATGAAGCTGGTCATCGGCCACACGATGGCAAAGGAAATGGAAGCTCGAGGGTCGTCGTTGCTTGAGATCTTCCATCAGGTTTGCCATGCCGTTGGTTACGCACACAGCAAAGGGATTATTCATCGCGACCTGAAGCCTGCCAACGTGATGGTCGGTGAGTTTGGGGAAGTCCAGGTCATGGACTGGGGACTCGCGCGAGACACAACCGTCTCTGAAAGCGATATGGATCCCACGCCGACGTCGGAAGTCATGCCTGGCTTTTCGGAAAGTGCTCAACAGTCGACACAGGGACAATCGGACCACCGGACCGTGCTGGGCAGCGTGATGGGCACGCCATCGTACATGGCTCCCGAGCAGGCTCGCGGGGAGATCGCGGATGCTCGCGCGGACGTCTTTTCTCTGGGCGCTATCCTTTGCGAGATCCTGACTGGCACGCCTCCGTTCACCGGCGGTAGTGTGGTGAATTTGATCGAAATGGCCGCATCAGCCCGGCTCGACCGAGCCATGAAGGCGCTCGATGAATGTGACGCCGATCCTGACCTCGTGTCGCTTTGCAAATCCTGCCTTCTCGCGGATCGCGACAAGCGACCTCAGCACGCCGGTGAACTGCAGGATGCACTGACGAAGTACCGGGATCATCTGAACGAGCGTCTCCAGAGTGCCGAACGAGAACGCGCGGTCGCAGAAACTCGCCTGGCCGAACAGCGTAAACGTCGTCGGGTGCAAAGGCTGCTTGCGGTTGTCGTCCTTGCTTTCATCACTGTCGGCACGCTTTTCTATCAACGATATCGCGATCAGGCACAAGCGAGGGAACTTCAGGTCGAACGCGCCAATGAGGCCATGAAGACTCTTCTGGAACAGGCGAAAACGGCTTTGACGAAAGGCGAGGCGGAAGAAGCGGAGGTCCTTTTAACCGATGCGGAATCTCAGATCGACCAGTCGATTCACGACGATCTTCGACTGCAGTTGAAGTTGCTGCAGCAGGACTTGATGCTCTTCCATGAACTCAAATCGCTCGATGAATTTCGATGGACACCCATCGGCAACCAGCTTCCTTCCGTTGAAGCCGTGGCGAATCGAATCACGGCATCGCTTGAGAAGTTCGGGATGCTCCGCGATGTTCCGTCCACAGTCGCCATCGTGCAGGCCTCCGCCGTTAAGGAGCCACTGATGGGGGCGATGGACCGACTTCTTCTGATACGACCATCAATCCTGCTTCGTGATGTGTTACGTGGAGTTGACGATGATCCGTTCCGCAAGTCTCTGCGAACAACCATACTCAGGAAAGACTGGGAAGGAATGGCGGAACTCGCTTCATCCGAGGAAATTCTGAAGCAGCCGCCGTTGCTGATTGCGTTGTTGGGCGACGCCAGCCCCCTTCCAGTGAATCTCAAACGGTCGGTCCTGGCGGCAGCGGTGGCGAATCGCCCGTCAGATCACAATCTTCTGCTGACACTGGCTTCGTCGTACGCCTCCCAGGAGCCCAAAGATCATCAGGAAGCAGTCCGCTGGCTTCAGGCCGGCATTGCCGTCGCTCCGGACAGTGCTGCTGCCTACTGCAATCTGGGATCTGCACTCAGACGACTTAGCCGATTCGAAGAGGCGAAGACGGCCTACGAAAAGGCGATCGACTGCATGCCAGACCATCTGAACAGTTATCTGGGTCTCGGGCTGACGCAGAAACAACTCAATGATCTGCCGAGTTCCATTGCTACGTTCCGCAAAGCTCGTGAAATGTCACCGGAGAATGTCGACGCGCTGAATGGCCTTGCGTCTTCATTAGCCAGCTACGGCAATCACGATGAAGCCTCTCAGATCCTTCACAAAGTTCTGACGCTTGACCCAAACAATGCCTATGCGGTGAACAACGTCAGGAAAATTGGAGAGCTTTCGGAATTATCACGACGGTTGCCCGCAGTGGTCGCTGGTACCGCAGAACCGAAATCTCCAACGGATGCCATGGATATTGCGAGACTCGCGGCAAGGCCCGCTCATGCGCACTATCAGTTTGCGGTGAAACTTATGGAGAAGACGATCACTTCGTCACCGGAGCTGGCCAGCGATATCAAGGGCGGCTATCGCTACGACACCGCTTGTGCGGCCGCGAAAGCGGCGTCGCTTCCGGATTCTACCGCTGAACCAAAGCTGCCCGCACCCGAGGAACGGACGCGTCTGCGAGCACTCGCTTTGGCATGTCTCCGCGCGGACCTGGACGCCATGAAGGATCCTGCGGTCGATGCGGCCACAAAGATTGTATTCCGGGATCGTCTGCGGCAAACTCAAAAAGACTTCGACTTCGTCTCCGTTCGCTCGACAGCCGATCGCTCCGAATGGACTCCGGAAGAAATCGCCGCGTGGGACGCGTACTGGGCCGATGTTTCTGGCGCTCTATTGCTACTTGAACCGCCGTAGAACCGTGCCAGCAATCGTGTTATGCGATATCATCCCGCCCGCTTCGTCGAAACTCTGGCTCGTTTGCCCAAACACGTCTGACCTCGAAGCAACGCCGCCATCATCTTGTCGCTCACAACCGTTGTCGTCCTTGCTTCAACCTGAACGCCATGAAAAACGCCAAATTGCTCGCTGACTTCCTCGCCATGCTTCGCTCGGGGGCTATGGGCCGACTTCGTGAAGATGAAGTGCGCACGAAGGCGATCGAGTTTGCAAAGATCAACAAAATCGCTTTGACACCAGACATGCTGGACCTTCTTTACGACACCGGGTCGGTTCCCAATACGGCACCACCAACGGCAAAGACACCGCCAACCAAATCGCCTGCGGCAAGTACGCCATCTACGGCAAAGCCACAACCAGCGACAAAGCCACAACCAGCGACAAAGCCACCGGCAACAGAGTCCGAGCCGAAACAGGAAAATTCTCCTTCCGGCCTGCCGCTGATTCCCGGTTCGCTTCAGTGGCTGCAGTCACTTTCCGACGATGCAAGAACCGACCTGCATCGTCAGTGGATTCGAAACCTGAGCACCGGGCTGCGCTTTCGCTATTTCATCAGCCAAAGCGAACAGATGATGGATCCGTCGGAGGTAGAGTACCAGTCGGTTGATCCGAAGGGTTCTCTGACGGCCATCGTGAAGCCGAACCCGCTCTACGGAGGAAACGGCAGAACATCCAAGGTTCTTCTCACCCTGAAGCCACAGGGATCAACGGTCGAATGCAATTGCAGGAACCCTCAAAGCTGCATTCACCAGCGTTTTGTCGTCAGCCGAGTCTGGCAGGACCTGAATGATCAGCAGAGTGCACTGGCGAAGACACTTCTTGGGGCTGACCGGCCAGATTATTCCATTCGCAAAGCCATGTCACTCATTTCGAAACTGAAAAGCGACACTCGAGTGCATGGCGAGATTAATCCGGAAGAAGAACTCAGCACCGAACCGGAAACTCGCCACGTCTGGAACTTTGAGTTTGATAATAAGCAAATCGTTGTGACGATTCTGAAACAACAGGAGTCTCGCAAAGGTGGATGGACCAAAGGCAAAGAGGTTCGCCTCTCCAGCTTTTGTGCAATTCCCCAATCGGAATTGACGCCACTGGAGCTCAAGATGCGGCGTCTGATCGAAGAAACCGGCTACAACCGAATCGATCCACGCGATGCCATGCGACTGCTTGAAAAGACGGACCTCGCCCTTGTCGATTTCAAACCCTGCACCATTCGATCGCACAAACTTGAAGTGCAGATCCAGGCTGTCACGGCAGGGAATGGTTTCTACTTCACCAGTAACTTGAATCATCTAGTTGAAAGTCGCCGCGCAAAGAGTGCCAGCGACCCGAATCTCGTGCGAGCTGTCATGGGGGAAGACCACGCGACTGTCCTGGATCGTTTTCAGGCGGAGATCCATGCGTTCGACTTTGATGAACGTGCTTCGGAGTTCGTTCGTCACATTTTGACTCAGCCGGTCACATTCCCAACATCGCGCTCCGAGGAAGTCCTGAAGTCTGTTTCCGCAATTCAGCATTTGGTTCCAATCGTCCTTCCAGCGGCTCTTGGCGCTGAAGAGGTCGTCTCTCCGGTGGAATCAGTCCTGCTGCTGACCATGAAACGCAGTGGCATTCTTGAAGCAAAGATGTGCATTCGAACTGATCAGGGCAAGCTCTTCCGTCCTGGCGAAGGAACGCTCCGGCGTCTGGAAACAGTCGATGGCAAGTTTCTTCAGTTCGTTCGCAATGCAGACGAAGAACTCCGCAGCCTTTCGGAGCTACGAGATCAGCTGCAGCTGACGCGCTTCCATGAATCAGAACCATGGACATGGATTCTGGAATCTTCGGATGCGGTAACTGCCCTGCTGGCGGAATCCGCAACTCTCGTTTCAGAATGCAGGCTCAAGGTCCTTTGGCATAAGCACTCGGCCGGACAGTTCGAAGTCCTCGGGCGAGTCTCCGCGAAGAACGTTCAGGTCCGAGTCAATCGCCAGCGAGACTGGTTCGGAGTGCAGGGTAACTGTCAGGTCGGAGATCAGACAATTCCCCTGCAAACGCTTCTTGCAGGGATCTACGGCCAACGACGATCAGGGCTTGTCGAAGTGACTCCGGGCAAGTGGATTGCCATCGCTGAGGAGCTTCGTCAGACCCTGCAGCGACTTGCGGATGTCAGCTTTGAAACTCGCGGCAAGCTGCAGCTCGATTCCAGCGCGGCGATGGCGGTTGCAGCGCTGGAGGCTCAGGACATCCAGGTTGAGTCGGATCGTGAATGGAAAAAATGCCTCGATCGAATGAAGTCGGCGAATGACATTCAGCCGGAACCGTCGAAGCAGCTGAACTGTTCGCTTCGAGATTACCAGCTGACCGGATTCCAGTGGCTCTGCCGTCTCTCTGAATGGGGCATCGGAGGCATTCTGGCGGATGACATGGGCCTGGGCAAAACGATTCAGGCACTGGCCGTTCTTCTGTATCGCATCGAATCCGGCCCCGCGCTGGTCATTGCTCCAACGTCGCTTGGATTCAACTGGAAGTCCGAGTGTGAACGGTTTGCTCCTTCACTGACGCCCATCCTGTTTCGAGACTCCGATCGTGGCGAACTGCTGGAATCGGCTACGAAGGGACAGCTCATCATTTGCAGCTACGGCCTGGCTCTTCGCGAAGCCGAGCGACTGAAGAACGTGTCGTGGGGCACGATCATTTTTGACGAAGCGCAGAACATCAAGAACAGTAACAGCAAGACCGCGCAGCAGGTGAAGCTGTTTCCGGCCGGATGGAAGATTGCATTGACCGGTACGCCAATGGAGAACCATCTGGGTGAACTCTGGAGCATTTTCCACGTGGTCGCTCCGGGAGTTCTGGGACCATGGGAACAATTTCGCAAACGCTTTGCTCAGCACATCGAGAAGGGATCAGACCCGGAACGCCAGGCGGCACTTTCCCGAGTCATCGCTCCGTTCATCCTTCGCCGCAACAAGGAAGACGTGCTGAAGGATCTTCCGGAACTTTCCGAAAGCAACCTGATTGTCGACCTGTCTCCCGAAGAACGCCAGCGGTATGACGCGATGAGGCTTGCTGCGGTGACGGAGATTGATTCGCTCACAGAAGGCGATGCAGAACTTTCCCATGATGCACGCTTCCGAGTGCTGCAGATTCTGACTCGCCTTCGTCAAATGGCCTGCCACATTCGCATGGTTGACCCCAGCTGGACCGGCTCTTCGTCAAAGCTGGATGTGTTATTGGAGCGACTGATTCAGCTGAAAGAACGAGGCCATCGAGTCCTGGTGTTCAGCCAGTTCACATCGCATCTCGAACTGATTCGAAACGCCTGCAAGGAAAACGGCTTTGCGTTTCAATACCTCGACGGCCAGACACCTCCGGCACAGCGACAGAAACGAGTCGAAGAATTCCAGGCGGGCGTCGGCGATGTCTTTTTGATTTCACTGAAAGCCGGCGGAAGCGGTCTGAATCTGACAGCCGCAGATTACGTCATTCACATGGATCCCTGGTGGAATCCGGCGGTGGAGGACCAGGCCACCGATCGTGCTCATCGAATCGGCCAGACAAAGAACGTGATGGTCTATCGAATCATCGCGCGAGGAACCGTTGAAGAGCAGATCCTGAGTCTGCACGAAGAGAAACGCGGCCTTGTCGAAAGCGTACTCGCCGGAACAGAAGCCTCCGCGTCACTCTCAACAGCAGAACTCGCCAGCCTTATCCGAGGCGAATGAAAAATAGCGGAAGGGCGCAAGCCCTCCGGTGTCAGCAATTCACCGGAGGGCTTGCGCCCTTCCGCTATCTGGCCCCTCAATTCGGCTTATCCGTAAACGGCGACTGCTCAAACGCCGGAGGATCCGTGGTCACTCGTGGATCATTCGTCTCTTTCAGGATTCCCATCAGTCGTTCCGACAGTTGCTTTCGTACTTCGGCATACTTCGAATCCTGGGCCACATTGCGGATCTGATCCGGGTCAGCGCGAAGGTCGAACAGTTCTTCCGCCGGCCGCTGCGCAAAGGCTCGATCAAACCAGATCTGGTTCTCAGAGTTGTCGTTCACGTGAGTGATCAGCCATGACTTCGTGGGGCTTGCATCCATGTCCGCGAATGCGCCGAAGGTTGTTGTCTCGAGCGATTCCGCATCGGGCATCATTCCAATCGTTCCGTAACCTGGTGCCGTTCCCATGGGCCAGCGGTCAGGAGCAAAGTTGCGAATGTACAGAAAGTCGGCCGTTCGAATCGCGCGTTGAGGATATGGACGCAGCTCCAGCCTCGCGGCCGCGACATGTCGTTCTCGCCCGGTGACGACAAAATCACGAGTCTCATCCACGGTTCCGGAGCGATCTGACTTCAGCACATTCAGCAGACTCTTTCCGGTCATCACTTTGGGGACATCCACTCCAGCGGCTTCCAGAATTGTGGGAGCAAGATCGGGAAGGCAGACGAAGTCATCGACGATTCGTCCTCCGGGAATTCGATCCGGACAGCAGATGGCGAGAGATACTCGAGTACCCAGGTCGTAGAGATTGCACTTTCCGCCGGGAACGCCCGGCATTCCGTGGTCGCCGGAAACAATCACAAGCGTTCGTGAGGCTTCACCGGTCTCTTCAAGCACACGCAACAATTCCCCAAGTCCGGCATCCAGCGCCTGAACCTCGCCCAGATAGTCTGCAACGTCTTCTCTAACTTCAGTCACGTCGGGCAAGTGCTTCGGCATCCTGCCCTTCAACGATTCGGGGTCGATGTTCCAAAACCGTTTGCCGGAACCCTTGATCCATGTTCGATGAGTATTCGTGGGCCCCCACCAATAACAGAACGGCTTGTCGCCCGGACGTTGTTTCAGGAATCCTTCGAAGTTCCCTCGCACTTCGGTCAGCAGTTTTTCGCGAGTTGCTGCTTCGTCCGTGGCTTTGTCGAGTGCTTCTGAGAAATCATTAAACTGGCGGCCAGCTTTATTATGCCCCGTCCGCTGTGCACCGATCGGCGCGTTAGCCGGCGTACCCGGGCTCCAGACTTTGCCCGTGTGGCCAATCGCATAGCCGCTCTTTTCCAGCAGCAGCGGAAACGTTGGAATCGAAGAGTCCCACACGGCGCCCTGCAGAATCGCACCTCGCCCCGTTCGCCAGAAGTATTGGCCGGACAGCAGCGAGCTTCGGCAGGGAGTACACGATGGAGCATTCACGAAGGCTCGTGTGAACAGCACACCTTTCTCGGCCAGCGCATCAAAGTGCGGCGTCTTCACGACATCGTTGATGGTTCCTGGTTCACGCTTGCCGTAGATGCTGGCGTATCGTCCCCAGTCGTCGGCAAACACAAAGAGCACATTCGGCCGCGGCAGTGTTTCCTGCGCCAGTACACGGGTCGCATCCATGAAAGTCGCGACAAGGCAGAATGTCAGTAGAAATCTTTGCATCATGATTACACCCGGAAGTTGTCAGGAGCGATGATTGAGGTCGATGGGAGAACACTGCCGTTCATCGTTCGACGAAGTATGACATTGTCAGTCCTCCGTGCAACGAGCAAGTGCATCGACGATGAACATCGGGCGGACGAGTCTCCCACCAAGCCGTGTTTTCACTACACCGTGGCTTTGAAGTGTCGTCGCAAATGCTCGTCCAAGTCGGTCCTTTTTGCCGGCCTCTTACCACTTCGTTCCTGGTGACTCTGGCACATCGAATGGGCGCTGGTCGCGGCAAGGCCGCGAAGTGCCGCCCGGCAGTCGGCACCTACAAGAGTCCGCGACTGCACGAGTCGCTTTGCCAATGCCATGCATCAGATTTGCAACGATTCGCGAAATCCTCAGAATGCTGATCCAACAAACCCGTCAGAGCGATCGGTGCTTCGAACTGAATGTCCATGACACTTGAAGAGATCTTTCATTTGGCGATCGAAATTCCGGCAGGTCCCGAACGAGAGTCATTTCTTGTTCGTGCCTGCGAAGGAAACGCTGCGCTGCTCCAGGAAGCGAAATCGCTGCTGAAAGCCAACGATGCGGACAGCCATTTGCTGGAGCGACCAATTGTCCTGCTGAACGGAGCCCAAACTCGTATCGAAGATCCGTTGCGGAAGCCCGCGCCTGCTTTCGTCACTGGTACGATGCTGGGACGATTTGAAATCCGCGGCCTGCTGGGCTCGGGCGGCATGGGTGAAGTCTATCTTGCGTACGACCCGCAGCTGGATCGTCAGATTGCCATCAAAGTGCTCTTCCCGAAACACTCGGCGGATTCACAGTGGCTGGCGAGATTTCGCAGAGAAGCCCGGTCGGCAAGTTCCGTGAATCATCCTGGGATTCTGACGATCTACGAGGTCGGCGAATCTCAGGGCACGCAGTACATAGCGACGGAATACATTGAAGGCGAAACTCTTCGCGGCCGACTTTATCGCGGACAGATTCCCCTTTCCGAGGTCATCGTCCTCGCAACTCAGATTTCCGCTGCACTCGCCGCTGCTCATGAGGCCGGCGTCATTCACCGCGACCTCAAGCCGGAGAACGTCATGATCCGGCGTGATGGACTTGTCAAGGTGCTCGACTTCGGTCTGGCTCGATCGTCTGACGGCACAAGCCCTGGCAGTCGAGCTGGTGAAACACCTGTGACCTTTTCCGGTTTGCTCGCAGGAACGCTGGGCTACATGTCGCCGGAGCAGGCACGGGGACAAAAGGTCGATTTCCGAAGCGATTTGTTCAGTCTGGGTGTCTTGCTCTTCGAAATGGTGAATGGCCACCTTCCATTCATGGGAGCGACACAAAGCGACGTGCTTGTAGCGATTCTGGATCGACCGGCACCAGCAATTGTTCGCTCCGGTGCAGTTATTCCTGAGGAGTTCAGGCGACTGGTGGAACGGCTCCTGACAAAGGACGCCGCTCAGCGTTCGTTGACGGCTCGACAGGTCACGGATGAACTTCGAGCATTGAATAGTCTGCAACTGACCGACGCTGCTGGACCCGCTCCGACGAATCTCTCCGGTGGAACGTCGGTCAGTCGTTCAGAACCGACGATCGTCCCTGGCAGTGATTCGAGCAGAATTCCAGATGTTCGCTACGCCGCGAGTGGTGACGTCAACATTGCCTACCAGGTGTTTGGTTCCGGCGACTTCGACATCGTTTTCGTGATGGGCTGGGTCTCGCATCTGGAGTGGTTCTGGAAAGATCCGTCGTTCGCGAGGTTCCTGCGGGAACTGGGGACGTTCGCGCGAGTCATCCTGTTCGACAAGCGTGGCACGGGGCTGTCAGACCGCGTGCCGGTCCATCAACTTCCGACGCTCGAACAACGCATGGATGATGTGAGAGCGGTAATGGAAGCGGTGGATTCGCAGCGAGCCGTTCTCTGTGGCGTTTCCGAGGGCGGGCCGTTGTGTGCATTGTTTGCGGCGACGTATCCGGAGAAGACAATCGCGATGGTGATGATCGGCTCGTATGCTCGACGTCTCTGGGCCGAAGACTATCCCTACGGAGTGCGCGAGGAACATCGGCTGCACTTTCTGGAAGAGATTCGACGCAACTGGGGCGGACCGGTTGGCATTGAAGACCGCGCGCCCAGCATGGCTCATGATCCGCCGTTTCGCGACTGGTGGGCCACATATCTTCGCATGGGAGCAAGTCCCGGTGCGGCTCTCGCACTGACTCAGATGAACGCCCAGATCGACATTCGTCCGATTCTGCCTTTGATTCGCGTCCCAACGCTGGTGATTCATCGAACGGCTGATCGCTGTTTGAAAGTCGAAGAAGGCCGCTACCTTGCAGACAACATTCCGGGAGCGGAATTCTGCGAGCTGCCGGGTGACGATCATCTGCCGTTCGTCGGCAACCAGAGCGAGATCCTGCAGGAGATTCGACGATTCCTGATGACGCGGTCTCGTCAGTCTCATGTCGAACGAATTCTCGCGACGATTCTTGCCAGTTCGATCGCTCCCCAGAAGACACGTTCCGGAGGGATGCCGGAGAGTTTCCGCAACAGCGTGCGCGAAGAGGTGGCTCTTTACCGCGGAAGCAATGTGGTGTTCTCGGACGATCTGGTCCTTGCGGCATTCGACGGCCCGTCACGCGCGATCCGTGCGGCACTGAGCATTACTCGTGTGGCCCATCGGCACGGCCTGAATCTGCGCAATGGAATTCACATCGGAGAATGCGATGTGTCAGATACGACGATTGACGGTCTGACAGTTCAGCGGGCTGTGCAGATTGCAGTTGCTGCGGAGCTGGGCGAAACCATCGCGACCGGAACGGTGAAGGACCTGATTGCTGGCTCGGGCATTCGATTCGAGGAGGTGCCTCATGACAGAATTCCTCCGGGCCTGTTAGATTGTTCCCTGTTCAGTGTTCTACAGTAACGCATTTCGATTCAGCAGCGTGCTTCCATCTCAGACGAAAATTCCTCAGACGAAAATTCCAAGAGTCCAATGACCGACGGCGCAACAGACGATACTTCCGAGAAGCTCTTTCAGCTTGTCTATGATGAGCTGCGGGCTCTCGCTTCGTCGCGTCTCCGGCACGAAACTCCCGGGCAGACTCTTCAGCCGACGGCTCTGGTTCACGAAGTGTATATGCGGCTTGTAGCGTCTCGAAAAGATCAGCACTGGGATTCGATCGGGCACTTCTTCGCCGCCGCTGCGGAGTCGATGCGTCGCATCCTTGTCGACATCGCCCGACGAAAGAAAAACAAGCCTCGGAAAGATGCGACTGCCGAAGTCATCCTGCAGCTTGAAGGGATCCGTGAAGACATCACGGAGGATCAACTTCTCCAACTGGACGGGGCTCTCAGGCGGCTGGAATCAGAAGATCCGGAGAAGGCAAAGATCGTCGTCCTTCGGTACTTCGGCGGGCTGTCGATCGAACAGATTTGCGACGCCGTCGGGTCCTCAAGAACGTCGGTCAGCCGGCATCTGACGTTTTCCCGAGCATGGTTGCTGCGCGAAATGACGCGCGAAGTCTCCTCCGATTCGCAAGAGTGATTTCCTTCCCCGAAGGCTGCTGCTTTTCGTTGTTCTGCCTAGAATCCGGTAACTCAGGCATGCGACTCTCGGTGGTCGCAGATCAAACATCAGGCGAATCGTTTAACAGCGACCAAGAAGGTCAGGACACACAGTGGCCAGGAAAGCGTCCAGCAAAAAAACAGCATCAGCACCGACGGAGAAGTCGGCTTCGAAGAAGGCAGTAAGCAAGACTTCGCCAAAGACGGCGTCAAAGAAGATCGCCGAGTCTGCCGCACAGAAGAAGGTTCGAGCGGAGAAAATCGTTCAGCGTCTGTCAGAGCTGTTTCCCGTCGCCGAATGCGCGCTGAATCATGAGTCAGCCTTTCAGTTGCTCGTTGCGACCATTCTATCGGCTCAGTGCACAGACGAACGAGTCAACATGGCGACGCCGGAGTTGTTTCGGCGATACCCGGATGCGAATGCACTGGCAAAATCCCAACAGGAAGATGTCGAAGAGATCGTGAAGCCGCTGGGGTTCTTTCGAAACAAAGCCACCAATATTCGCGGCATGGCGGCAGAGCTTGTTGCCCGGTTCAAGGGAGAGATTCCTCAGGACATCGAGCAGCTTGTGACGTTGCCGGGAGTCGGGCGAAAGACGGCCAGCGTGGTTTTGGGAACGTGGTACGGCATCCCATCCGGAGTCGTTGTGGATACTCACGTCCGCCGACTGACCAACCTGCTGGGACTGACAGAATCGGAGAATCCGGAGATCATCGAACGCGAGATGATGGAACTGATCCCACAGGAGGAATGGATCAACTTCTCACATCGCCTGATCCATCACGGTCGCCGAACCTGCATCGCTCGCCGACCCAAATGCACCGAATGCGGCTTGCTCGAACTGTGCCATCGCAAAGGCCTCGAAACCCTGTAGTGGAATTCGCCAGAATTCCTTCCCACCGCCGCTCGTACTGTAGTGGAACTCGCCAGAATTCCTTGCCTTCACACCCGTTCCAGAACTCGCCAGAGTTCCCTCAGACCTCGAACGAATGCAAAGCGAGAGCGCGAGACGCCTGCCGAGCCACGTCATCGAACGAGCCATTACAGCGAATTGTCATCTCGGCGTCGAGCTGCTCGATTCGCAACCATGCGCCCCACAAGGAACGCCACGCAGCCGACAAGCAACACGGGAATCGCGTGAATCGGATTCAGCACATAGTGCATCACACCTGTTTGCCATGACTCATGGCCATGGCCTTCATGAGCCACTGCAACAGTGCTCTGCAAACTTGTGATCAACAGTGCCGCTGCCAAAATCCCTCGACGCATGTCGTATATCCTGTCTCGCGCGAATTCACTATTCGTTGCTGATTCGAACCAACGGCATTGTGAAGGCTAATGAATTTGACTGCAAGCCGATCTGGAACGGTCGAAATTCTGAGACGCGACGAGGCATTCTCGATCATCACAGACGGATCGCTTATCCTGCCGAAACCAGCGAATCTCCGGTCGAACGAATCGCCTGGATCAGCTCCAAAAGATCCTGCTCCGTCGTCAGCGGATTCATGACCGTGACTCGCAGTGATGCCTGACCGTTCAATGTCGTTTGCACGATGTAGAATTCGCCCGATCGGATCAGCTTAGTGCGAACAGCCCGCTGAAAATCACTCTGCACGGCGGCATCAGCATGACGAATGTGATCCGGCAGGTAACGGAACGCCAGAATGTTACATTCCGGTTCATGCAGCGTCTCGAAGTCCTGTTCCGCGTTCAACATCTGATGGAATGTCGCCGTCAGATCGATGACCCGGTCGACAAGATCTTCGAAGAGCTGTTCGCCAAAGATAGACCACATGGACCACAGACCAAAACCGACTGCTCGTTTCGTGCATTCGATGGTTCTCATCCCGCTGTCAATGTCTGCCATGCCCGGTGCGGATGGATCGAACAGGTACGGAGCATCCTGTCGAAACGTCTCAAAGCGATGGTCACGATTGCGGTACAACACGGCCGCGCAAAGGGCTGGAACGAACAGCATCTTGTGAGCATCCCAGACGATACTGTCGGCCAGCTCAAGCCCCTTCAGCCGGCCGCGATAGCGCCGACTCATCAGCAATGCTCCACCATGCGCCGCATCGACATGCATCCAGACGCCAAACTTTCGACACAGTTCTGCAACACCCTGAAGATCATCAATGGCTCCGGTCGGCGTCGCACAGGCACATGCGGACACGGCGATTACGGGAATCTTCTGACGCTGACATGTGGCAAGTTCCGTTTCCAGTTCATCGAGTCGAATGTGTCGTTTGGCATTAAGCCCGATCTTGCGGACCTGACGTGCTCCCAGTCCAAGAATGCCGGCAGATCGAGTCACGCAGTAATGAGCATCCGCGTTTGTGATCAGCACAGCTTTCGAAGGAACACCGTCTTCCCATGAATTCGGAATGCTGACGTTGCGCGCCGTCAGAAGAGCGGTCAGGTTGGCGAGGGAACCTCCATGAGTCAGCAGACCGGAACTCTGCTCCGGCTGCCATCCGACTTTGCCACACAGACGCTGAACCAGGGCATGTTCGACGGAGGTCGCCCATGGTCCCATTTCATAAATCGCCATCACCTGATTTGTCACAGCACTGAGCGCATCAAATAGTCCGGCCAGCGGAATCGACGGAGGAACCTGGTGCCCGATGTAATGGGGATGATGAAGATTCTGGCCCGACGACAGCATTGATTCCATCAGCCGGCCTGCTGCATCAGCGATCGCTGGATGCGAGGCATCTGCCATGGGCGAATCCATCCAGCGACTGGCCGCGACAATGTTGCCGTCAGGTTCGCGCCAGTTCAAAACGCGGGTCGTCCCGCTGGCCACATCACTCAGGTGACCACTGAGCTTCTGCCGCCACAGTTCCGCGAGCGAAGAAAATAACTCGGGCGAGTAGGCCGCCTGAATCAGCGGCGAGATCGGAGTTGCAGTGATCGAAGACATGTCCAGGCAAAGCCATTTCTTGGTGGGGCGTCGTTGCCAATAGCGGCACTCGAAAAGAGAAGTCTACCAACCACCAAACAATGACCAAACCACAGACACCCATCAATTCCCCGGAGGGCAAGGCTCCCGCCAAACCACCTGTTTCCCGACTGGCATTCCACAACCAAGAACCAAGAACAAAGAACCAAGAACGCCCCGCCCCCTCAATACTCCGGAATCCGTTCTCCGCCGCTGCGAGTGGCCAGGCTTTCGAGCAGCGTCTTCTGGCCGTTTGCCATATGAGCGGCCTCGTACACAATCATGCGAACGCTGCCATCGGTCATCAGGAAGTTCGCTCCTCCCGGATGATTGGACCACAGCGAATGAAAGAAGCAGTTGTCCATGACATTGCCAGGGCCGTAGTACGCAGGCTCAGGGCACTTGCCGTTGATTCCGTTGCTGTAAAACGTACGCTTGCCGATCATTGGGGAAATCGTGTCCTCAATGCAGCACTTGGAATCCCACCAGCCCCATTCGCCATCGGCCGGAGGGGGTCGTTCTCCCAGCATGATCGTGTTCGTCGTTCCGTCTGTGACATCGGAGATGCGCACTTTGGGGATGGGCTTCGAATCGGTATCGTCAACAATCACACCATCGTTCTCGTTGCGGTAATGAGCATACACGCCGACGTACCAGGTGAATCCGTAAGTTGGGATCTTGTACATCGGCCCGCGAGGGTCTGACGGGCAGCCGAACGTGGGGATGGCATCCTGCGCGATGGCTCGATCGTAGTGCAGAAGTCCAAGAACCTGGCGGCACCAGGATTCAAAAGATCCGCTGTCCCATTTCCACAGGTTCCCTGCAGGTTCGCCATTGATGCGAGTGACGCCGCGAGGACGAACTGTGTTCCGGGGAAAGTAGCCCCATGTTTCATGAAACATGTGAAAGGTCAGCCCGAGCTGTTTCATGTTGTTGCGGCACTGGATCACCCGTGCACGCTCCCTTGCCTGTTGAATGGCAGGAAGGACTAGGGCCATGATGACGGAGATCACGGCAATCACGACCAGCAATTCAATGATCGTAAAGCCGCTTCGCTGCGATTCCGGAGAGATGGTCGGGCAGACACGTTGCTGTTTCATTGTGGTGCTCCTTCGTGGGAAACCGGCGGCCCGAAGTCCCAATGTTCCAGAGCACTCTCTAACGAATCCTGCAGAGCCGGAGAAGGCTTGAATTCCAGAAGTTTCTCAAATGACCGGAAGGCCTCATCACGCTGCCCGTTCTCGTAACGCATCCTTGCCAGAAAATACTCGGTCCACAGGAAGTCGGGCCTTTGAGCCATGCAGGCTTCCAGGCAAACCTGTGCCTCGCCATTGCGATGAAGTTTCCAGAGACAGATGGCCTTCAGAAACCGAGCGAGGAACAGTTGAGGATGACGTTCCGTCAGTCGATCCGCAGCAGCAAGGGCCGTCTCGAAATTCTGCTGGCGTGCGGCGCTGGTGATCCCAAGGAGCAAAGACGTCACTTCATCCGGAGGACTGCTGTTCGCCCGCGACTCTTCCCGTTCTGCCTGATCCGTCTGTCCTGAGTTTCTCTGGCGAATCGAAAGTGCTTCATGCCATTCCCGGGTACCAGACAATTCCGGATCGTCCAGCAGGCTGACAAGATCGGAATCCTGCAGAGCTCCGGCGTCAGTTTCAGCGGCAGTGCGATCAGGATTTGCGGCGTCGAGATCCGCGGCAAGCAGAACAAGACGGCGGCGCTCTTCCGTCCAGCCTGGATCGCCAGCAATTGTATAGGCGAGGGAATCGCGGACCGCGTCTACCGCATACTTAAGCTGTGGCTGTGCGAGTTCCGGCAACTGCATTCCAAGAAGAAACGCTTCATCCCGGCGAAGTTCAAAGGTCCGTGGAGCCACGTGCCATTTCATCTGTCGCTCAAGCGTCGCACGGCGAGCATGATCGAGCCATCCCGCCACACTCGAGCGATCTTCCGCAAAACTCGGTTCCAGCTGAACCAGCATCCACGCGCGAAGAAAACGCCCCTGGGCCAGTTCGGGATCATCCGCCTCCAGAGCTTTCTGACCGGAAGCCATCGCCTCTTCGACCTGCTGTTCCAGTGTGGTGAGCCGTTCGTTCTCGCGATACGCACCGGCTCCCCAAAAGAACCCGCCGGCCAGAAGGCCAACCGTTGACACCGCGGTGAATCGAGTATGCCGACGCAGCCACTTGTGCGACCGCTCCCGCAACGAAGGCTCCGTGGCAAATCGAAGAGGAAGATCGACCAGATGGCGTTCAAGATCCTCTTTCAATTCCGCTGCCGACTGATAACGCTTTTCAGGATCCGGAGCGATGCACTTCCGAACGATGGCTTCAACTGCAGGAGTCACGAGCGCGTTGCGCTGTCGGATCGGAGGTTGCTGGACCTTGCGATCCGCCAGCATCTTGCAGGCCATCTCTTCGACACTGCCACGATACATCGGGAACGGGTGAAGCCCGGTGAGAAGCTCAAACAGGATTACGCCCAGAGAATAGAGATCACTTCGCTCATCGACGCACGCCGGATTCCCAAGCAGCGTCTCCAGTTGTTCCGGAGACATGTACGGTAGCGTGCCGCCTGCGTTTTGTTCCGGTTCACCGGATCCCCGGCTGACGGCAAGATTGAAGTCCAGCAGCATCGGTCTTCCATCGTCTGCGAGCAGAATGTTGGCGGGCTTCAGGTCTCGATGCAAAAGTCCTCGCTCATGAGCATGCTGCAGCGCATCCGCCAGATCGGCCAGCATTCGCAGGACCGCATGGATAAACGGGGTTGCTGAAAGGCGAGTCAGGAATGCAGAAACGGCAAGCGGCGGCTCAGTGGCGACGGTTCCATCCTGTGAGGAAGCGACACTGCCATCAGGATCCGCTTTGAACTCAATCTCTGTCGTTGCAGCTGAATGGGAAGACTTGCCTGGATCCGTGAATCGCAGTGTTCGCAGGCACGCCACGGAAAGAGTATCAACAATGATCTGTCCGGAGGCCGGGCAGGATTTCATGCCATGCAGAGACTTCCAGAGATCCGCCAGTGTCGCTGCGCCAAAGTACGGCATGCAAACGACAGTCATCTTTCCCGAACGATGTACCGAGTAAATCGGAACGATGTGCCCATGCTGAAGTTGAGCAAGCTGGTCCGCATCACTGAAGCGACTTCGAGAGACCTTCAGCACAACGAACCGACTCGCCAGATCACTTTGTCGAGCGAGATAGACACGACTGAAACTGCCTCGTCCCAGTTCGGTCAGCAGCGTGAAGCCCAGGTATTCGGAGGGGACGTCCGGGAAGTCTGTCGATCGTTCACTGGCTTCCTGTTCCACAGAATTCCAAAGCGATCGGGACGCGGTCAGTGAATCCACGACAGGCCAGGCCGCCGTCGAAATGCCATACTGCTCGGCATATTCCTCGCGGGTCACCTGCTCTCCGCTCGCCAGTCGCACTCGATAGTCTTCAAATGCAACCTGAGAGACAGTCTGTGTGTCCTGGAAGGCTTCAGGGAAATCCACCAGGTACTGGCTCAGTGGCCGTCTGCATCCACGGTCAGAACGCAGATCGATGTCGACACGAATCAGTTCGACCAGGATTTCCAGGGAGTCTTCGCTGTTCCGGGGCACAAAATCAGAAACATCCGGTGGATCGATACCGCCAGCCCACGCACGCTCAAACGCTTCAATGACTGATTCCAGTCTCTCTGCTCGCGTGAAGCTGGTTGTCGAACTTTCCACGTTACGCCTCTTCCTTCAGCATCTGTTGCAGTTGTTCCTTGAACCCCTGCAGGATGCGTTCAACCGACCGCTTTGATCGTCCACTGCGAGTCGCAATCTCGGCAACTTCATACCCTTCAATTCGCAGCTGGATCATCTGACGAACTGCTTCCGGCTGACTGGAGAGCACTTCATCGATTGTCATCTTCAGCAGCTGAAGCGACTCCTCACTGCTTTCACCCGCTGACTGAGCGATCGAGTCATCGCCGCCAGAGGTGATTCCGACGTCTCGCTTTGCTGCACGATGATACGTCGCGGCCGAGCGAATTTTGTTGAGACCAATGACAAGGAACAGTTTCCAAAGCTCCTCACCATCCGGAACGTCATAGTTGCCGGACCGAACCCTCCGAAAGAAGGTCCGGAAAACCGACTGCACGATGTCGTCCGCATCAAGCCTTGGAGCCAGATCCTTCGCAACCTGCTGGCGACTGAGCTGCATCAGGCGTTCGGCATAGCGAAGGTAGAGCTGCGTTGCCGCGTCATCACTTCCTGCTCGAAGTCGACGGATCAGAGATCTGTCAGATCGAGCGTCGGGTGATTCCGTGGAAGGCTGAGTCACATCCGTCATGTGGTCTCCGGGATAGCAGCGGGATTGGGCCCTCAAGTCCGCCAGGTTTTTTGAAAATTGGGTGTCGGTCGTCAGTCATTGACTGATTCTTCAAACTATACCCTGGGACTTTCCAGCGTTCGTAGAGCGCTGTGAAAGACGCATGAGATTTGCGGGACATCACTGATAACGCGCTGAATACTGTTCGCGTGGACAGTTCTTGGCGGTGGTCTCACGATCGAAAATCCGATGTTTCGCCTTCAAATCGATCCGATTGTCTGTGGAGTTCTCGGGGAAACCTGCGATACTTTTGAAAAGAGATGAGACTGAGTCTCACTTGCTAATGCGATTTCGAACTGTGCTTTGACGTGATCTCTGAAACAGGCGGGCATCGACGTGAGTACGTTACGACTGGCAGACCTGAATCCTGGTGAATCCGCAACTGTCACCGACATCTGCGGCGACCTGCGAATTTCTGCCCGCTTGATGGAGCTGGGCTTCATCCCGGGCTCTGTCGTCACAGTTCTGCGACGTGCTCCGTTTGGCGGGCCGGTCCAGTATCGAATCCGCGGTGTTTCTGTATCGATGCGTCCAGCAGACGCTTCCAGCATCTGTGTGGAAATGCGTCGTGTCGCGAATCTTGCAATCGCGGGTTCCCGCACTGCCCTCGAACTTGTCGCTCACTAGCTCTTCGAGGATTGCATCAATCGAGCCCAACGCAAGTACGCAGTGGCCGAGTTGACGATTGATCCCTCTTTCTCCTGCCGTTGATCGCCGTGACCTCCCATACTTCATCTGGTTCCGCCGGGCAGAGAACATTTCGGGTTGCTCTGATCGGAAATCCAAACACCGGCAAGAGCACCCTGTTTAACGCTCTGTCTGGCCTGCGAGTCCGCACAGGAAATTATCCCGGCGTGACAGTGGAGCAGCGGATCGGACGAATTACGTGGGATCAGCTTTCGATCGATTTGATTGACCTGCCGGGTACCTACAGTCTGGCCGCGAAGTCGCCGGACGAGATGGTTGCTGTCCAGGTATTGACGGGTTGTGGCACCGAACCGCCGCCTGACCTTGTGATTTGCATCTGCAATGCCGCGGCACTGGAACGTAATCTGTACCTGGCGACCCAGGTTCTTGAGCTGGGACTGCCTGTGATCCTGTGTCTCAATATGTGGGACGCTGCGGTCAGGTCCGGAGTCTCAACGAACGTTGATAAGTTGTCACATTGCCTTGGTGTCCCGGTCGTCGCAACCTCGGCGAGCCGTCGTGAGGGGCTCGACGATCTGCAGAAAGCTGTCGTCAACGCGCTTCGAAACGCACCTTCCGGGCCAACCGTTCCGTCCGCAGCCCCATCGCGTGTATTGTCAGAAATACTTCAGTCAGAGATCACATCGTTTCGAAGCTGGCTGCATCGCTTCGAGATTGGCAAAAAGCCCTGTTCCGAGTTTCTCGCTTCACGGGCAATTCTTGATCCCGGTGGCTCCATCGAAGACCTTTTGGTTGGTTCGACGGGCCAGACCTGCCGAGATGAACTCACGGCGATTCGCAAACGTCTGGATGAGCAGCATCAAGCGGTTCCTGCAGCCGAAGCACGACAGCGATACCACTATATCGGGGAGTTGTTGTCTCGCGTGCAGACTCAGTCGCCGGAGAAGAATACTCGACTATCCGACCGCATTGATGCCGTGCTGACAAACAGCATGTTTGGGTTCGTGATCTGTCTCGCAGTCCTGATGCTGGTGTTTTCCACGATCTACTGGTTCTCCACTCCTTTAAGCGATGGAGTGGAAGCTGGACTGGGGATGATCAGTGGAGCAGTCGAGGGCTCGCTGGCACCTGGTCCGTTGCGAAGTTTGCTGACAGACGGCGTCATCTCGGGCGTCGGTTCCGTCATCGTGTTTCTTCCTCAAATCTGCCTGCTGTTCCTGTTTATCGGTCTTCTGGAAGACTGCGGGTACATGGCTCGCGCCGCATACATGATGGATCGAATCATGTCACTGCTGGGGTTGAGCGGACGGTCGTTTCTGCCATTGATGTCGTCATTCGCCTGCGCGGTACCCGGCATCATGGCGACTCGAGTCATTGATGATCGACGCGACCGATTTGTGACAATTCTGATCGCTCCTTTGATGAGCTGCTCTGCCCGACTGCCAGTGTATGTTCTGTTGATCGGCACTTTTATCCCTGACCAGCGAATCATGGGCAACCTGATTCCTCTGCGTGCTGCCGTGCTGTTCCTGATGAGCAGCCTGGGGCTGATCATCGCGGTTCCAGTTGCGTTGATTCTTCGCAAGACTGTGTTTCGTGGCGAAGGATCACCCTTTCTGCTGGAGCTTCCGGATTATCGAGTGCCTGCGTTGCGAGTCGTGCTTCTGCGAGTCTGGGAAAGCGCCTGGTCCTTCAGCGCTCGGGCTGGCACGCTGATCTTTGCAACCAGTGTGCTCGTGTGGCTCGCTGGTTCATGGCCAGGAGATCATTCGCGTCTCTATGAGCTTCAGGCAGAGAAAGAAAAGCTTGAAGCGGCCGGTGATGAAAACGCGGAACAGGTCGCAGCGATTACTCAACAGATGAACCAGCTGAATGCCGAATCCCTGAGAAACAGTGTGCTGGGTCGAGTCGGTCGCACTGTCGAACCGATCTTCAGGCCTTTGGGCTGGGACTGGCGGATTGGCGTTGGCGTTCTCGCATCGTTCCCCGCTCGCGAAGTGATCATTGCCACGCTGGGAACAATCTACAGCCTTGGCGGAGATGTGGACGAAGAAGACGAAGGCCTGAAGGACTCCATCCGAAACGCCATGTGGCCTGATGGAACTCGCGTCTTCAACATCCCCGTGGCGCTATCCGTCATGGTCTTCTTCGCCCTCTGCGCGCAGTGTGTTTCAACACTGATGGTGATCAAACGAGAAACCAACAGCTGGAAATGGCCGGCTGCCTGCTTCGTCTACATGACAACCCTGGCATGGGTTGGCGCATTCCTGACCTATCAAATCGGCATGCGCCTCTAACGTAGCCGTCACGCTACTGTAGCCGTCACTCCAATGTAGCCGTCACTCTCCGAGTGACGAATGCGACTCCATTGTCCGCCCCCAAAGTAGACGTCACTCTCCGAGTGACGACCCGCGATTCCTCCGCCAGCCCCTCGCCCCTGCAGCGAGTTCGCAGTCCGTCAACAGCCACCTAAACGACCGCTCCAGAATCCCCAAACAGCAAATCAATATCATCATCACCGAACAAGTCTGGCGAAGACAGCCGAGTGCTGGTCGTTCCAATCCCACCGCCACCCGTTCCGGTAACTCGCGTGATCTGGATCCCGGCGATCATCGGGTTCTGAACGACATGCACGAACTTCAGATTCAGCACGCCGTCACTGACAATGTCGAAGGACTTGATGAGAGCCTTGTTGGCACCGGCTTCTGCAAACACATCCAGGTCATTCAGTTTCAGCACTCCGTCCGCCAGAACGTCAAACTTCCTCAGTCCCGCGCCGAACGCAGCGCTCCAGATCTCCGCGAACAACAGGTCGACTCGATAAGTCCCGCCTGCACCAAGCGGAATCGAGTACTCAAGTTCCGGACCTGACTCCGGATCGAAGACCTGTGTTTGAAAGAGAGCCTGAGGCAATCCGGTCGAAACCACATTGATGACGCTCCGTGTTGAGTACACAAGCCCCGTGTTTCGATAACGGCTATCTGCAACAAAGTCCGGTGTGCCGGAAATCGTGCTTCCTCCGGCATTCAGCCTCAGGCTACTGCTGACATCGAACGACTGCGTTGTCGTCACCAGCCCATCGCTGACGGACACCGTCACCGTCGTCGTTCCCAAAGCGGTTCCAGGCGTCAGTTCAAGATGGCGATGCCTGCCGCTCCCAAGAACTCGCACACGACTGACAACGTTCGGGCCATCAGCCGTCGCCGTGACAACCAGCGAATCGCCTTCTGCATCGGAGATCGAAACAGGAATCGAGATCACACTTCCGGCATTGAGATTCTGATCCGCAATCGCACTGATCACCGGTGCTGTGTTCGGAGCCGTTTCGATTTCGGTGACCACAATCCCGGCAATGGATGGATTTCCAGCTTGCCGGACAAGCTCCAGATTGATCTCCCCATCCGCTGTCAGCTCAAACGACTTCACCAGCGCATTATTTGCGCCGGCCTCGGCAAAGACGTCGAGGTTGTCGATGCGAAGTTGTCCATCGGCCAGCACGTCAAACACTCGCGCACCCGTTCGGAACGACGAAGATTGAATCTCCGACGCGAGGATTTCGACTTTGTACTTTGCCCCGCGAGTTGCCGGGATGGCAAACTTCAGATTGCGTCCACCAGTCGCATCCCACAGGTTGGACTGAAACACACTCTGCGGATAATTCTGAGCCGCCGACATGTTGATTGTCGCGCGAGTCGTGAAGACTCGACCGGCACCGTTCTGGTAACCCGTGTCGCGAACAAAGGATGTCGTTCCCGAGATTGCAGGTCCGCCCGCGTTGATTCGAACGACCGGTCTCATCCGCAAAGACGTGACATAATCCGCAATTTGGCGGCCGGAACTCAGGGCGGCCTGGTTATCGAACTCATAATGGATCCCGCCGTAGATTCGGCTTCGGCCAGCTTCTGAAGCCGCATCTGACAGTGAATCATACGAACGATCTGCGACGCCCGTGACTTCCGACGGCACCGTAAAGCTGATGTTGTCAGTGCCAAAGAACTCCGCCAGCGCGGTCGACGCTGCGCCGCTGAATGTGCTGTGCCCCGAGGAATAACTTGGGAACGCCGGAGTATTCAAAAGCGGCAGCCACGACTCATCCTTCGTCGTCGCGTCATTCCCGTCCGTATCCGCCTCGCGAATCGCTGTGACCGGCCGCCACAATTCATAGTTGTATTTTGCCGTCCAGCACGTGATCGCAGCATCGGCCAGACAGACATCCAGCACCGCAAACATGCGCGCATTTTCAAGCAGACTGTTGCCGCGATTTTCGCCGATCGTCTGAGCAATCATGTTCCATTGCCCAGGAGGCGTGGCAGTCCCTGGTCCGCCAGCCCAGAATTTTGCGATCGCTGTCTGGTCCGCGGTTCTGGTTGAACTGTTCGCCGCGCCGAGGTCCTTCACTTCGTTGAAGTCCTGAGCATACTGAAGGCTTTCGAGCGACGGCGGGGCTGATGGCATGAACTGGCTTCCATTCACAACGCCGAAAGTTGTAACGTTTGGCCATTGAGGAAGTACGGCCGCCTGAAACCCATTCGGCGTCGGACGCCATTCCCCAGGATCTGTCCCCGGCGTGTAAGTCACAACCGTACTCGCTCCGTCGCTGGCTCGAGACAGCAGGATCTGGGAAGCCACGGCTTCACCGAGCTGAACCCCTTTGGTCTCTGCCGTGCCATCCGGAATGCCCGCAAGTGCCGCGGTAAATGCCGCATTCAGCGTGGCAGACTGAGCCGGGAAAAGGCTCAACAGTGTCTTATGGGCCGCTGCAGCAACCGCAGCCTCGGGAGACGAGTTGGAGTATCCTGAGAGCTTGACGAAGTAGGCTTCGTACTGCCCGCCGATCGAATTCACTGCATCAAAGACCGCAGTCTGCACAATCGCCATGGCTCTCGATGCAGCAGGAGGTGCCGTCCTGTCGACTCGAATGGCATCCAGAAGCACATTGTTCCAGTCAATTACGGCATCACTGGTCAGAAGCTGTCGAGCCTCCAGGATCTCCGCCGGACAACTCACCCCCGGAGCCGTACCACGAAAGCGCCGTCGCTTTGCTTTCGAATTCGTGACACCGGCAAATCGACGAAGGGAGAGAACAAGCATGGATGCCATCGATGCTCCTCAGCCTGAAAGCCGCCAACCCGATGCAGCCAACCTCAGCCACAACCGAAGCGTTGGGACGTACCTGAGGACACTGTAACGGCACGGACTCACCCGATTCGTTCAAAAAATCAGGAATTGTCCCTCCTGCACGGGACAAAATTCAGCGCCACGCCCACTCACAATCCAACAAAGCGGCTGAAGGGAATCGAACCCTCACCAGGAGCTTGGGAAGCTACTGTGCTACCACTACACCACAGCCGCAAAAATCATCATTTCGCAAAGGTTTTCCCAGTCTATTTCGGCATCTGCAGCATTGCAATTGATGTTACTCGTTTGCTTTCGTTTGCACTCACTTTCAGCCCGAAGTGGGGGTAAGTGGGGGTAAGAATCAAAACTCCGCCAATTTGGGGAAACACGTGCGCGGCTGACTGCGTCGTTGCATCAGAGCTTTGCCAGGCGTAGAACGCGGTTCGATGCACGTCGAGGGTCTGACAAGCTTCCACCACTGACCCAATCCCAGCCTGAATGATCAGATCCACGAACTGATAGACATCCGATGTTCGCTGCGGCCGAAAATGGCCAACGCTGTTTTTAGGATGTCACGCTCCCGCTCGACCCGTCGCAGTTCGTTCTCCAACTCGCGAACTCGAGCTTCCAGACTTCCAGCCACGCCACCGCTAGAGGCAATTCGCTCCTTCTTCCATCGGTACAGCTGTTCACTTCGGCAGACCCAGCCGGTCCATTACCGAAGAAGCTGAGTGGCCATCCAGCAGCATCTGAACAGCCTCATTCTTGAACTCCTCGGTGTACCTCCGACGGGTGTCCTTCAACTTCATTGACGTTCTCTTCCGAACCATAGACGCGCGCCTTTCTGCCGCGCAGAATAAGAGATACAGGTGTCCCCACGGCACTGACGATTCCAACATTAGCTAACTCACTCCTCAGACGCTCGCCTTTTCCAGACACTTAATGTTTGGCAGCGGTCAAGCTTGACTGTGGAAAGGGAACTTCAGGAACTGCTACGGTCAGAGTTGCTGAGAACTTCGTGCTGTCGAAGCCTTCTCCGGAGCGGCCTGGTTCGTCATGGTGGACTGCGATCAGAACAATATTGGCTTCGGTGGGCGTGAACTCGGCGATGCCCTTGTCGTCCGTCCGGCGTTCGAACGTTTCGTCGAAGCCTTCGGCCAGCTGTTGACCTCGGGGTATGAAGCTGACACGTCCATTTGCCAGCGGCTTCCCTTCAAACAGGACCTGAACCCGAATCGGCTTGTTCGGGCCGCTTTCCGTGACAGGATTCGTCAGAGGAATCAGCTCCAGTGGATGTCCCAGTGGGGCGCTGCATTCTGACAGTGGGCCTTTGGTTGCGGCGGGATCGGAGCCGACGAAGAAGTAGGTCTTGGCACTCTTGATCGCTCGAGTCCTGCCATGCAGAGTATCAAGCTCATGGGCAACAACGTGCAGCCCCGGCTTGGTCGTTGTGTAACGCGTTGTCCAATAACCCTGCTTGGGTTCGGAAGCGGTCGCGGTCAGGCCTGGCTTGATGTCCTTCGTGCAGCCGCAGGGCATCTTTACGGCCAGCTTCACCTTGTCGAGCGTGATCAGGCTGTGCATCTTGAAATCGCGATGGTCATTTCCGTGATTGCCGAGCTTCAGATCAACGTAGACCACATTGCCGTTACGAACTTCCGGTGTGTTTACTTCGACCCATGTGTCGTGAGCATTTGTCGCTCGTGTGGCTGCAGTGATGCAGGTCAATGCTACGATGAATTGAACGGAGAAGAATTTCATTTTGTTTGCCTGTGCGTCAGAGAATGGTGTGTGAAGCTGGCCGCTGCCTTCTGAGGTCGTCAAAATTCGCCGATGATTTCTCCGCCGTCGCGGCTGCCGAGTCCCTGCCAGAGTTTGAGGTCGATGTTGTCGCTGACGAAGCGGCAGGATCCATCACAGAGAAGCACTGTGACTCCTCCGGTATGCCGACTGCGTGCTGCCGTGTAACCGGCGTTGTGGCTGTTGTTGCCGCAGTCGAACTGTTTGGCGTTGGGTGTCATTCCGTGGTTGTAAATCGTGTCGCCATAATGCCCGTTCATCCACTTTGCACCACGAATACCGGCCCATGATCCAGGAGTTCCGATCGTACAGTTCGGTGGTCCAGGATCGGTGCCGGTGATTGTGTCGTTCTGAGCAGCGGTCAGATTCAGAACCTGAAGCTGAGCATTCGCAGGGGTGGCTGAAGACGGAATTGAGCCGGCTCCGTCGCCTCCTGCGGCATATCCATTTCCCAGAGTCTGTTCACTGACAGCCACCGTATTCGAGAGACCGTCGATCACATCACGAAACTTGACGATCCCGCGGAGCTTCACGTCAAACATGACGCCATCACCCGATCGAATGTAACGCGTCGCAGGAGTTGAACCACTTCCGGCACATGCCACATAGTTCGTGCAGCCATAGGTGTTTCCCTGAACCTTTTCGAAATCGCTGGGACACAAATATGTTGGGATCTTTGTGGTCGCGGCGATGACGTTTTGAGCAAAAGGGATCACCGGCGGCTCCACAAATGTCGGGCGAGTGTTGAAGTCGATCTGGTTGTAGAGATTGCTTCCTTCCAGGTTTGGCAGGATCGCAGCATGCATCGAAAACACCATAGGGAAGCCGACTCGACCAGGCGGAAAGCTTCCAAACGTCGATTCGTAATTGTGAATTGCCAGCCCGATCTGCTTCAGGTTATTGCGACACTGAATCCGCCTGGCTGCCTCCCGCGCCTGTTGTACCGCGGGCAGAAGCAAAGCAACGAGAATGGCGATGATCGCGATGACAACCAGAAGCTCGATAAGAGTAAATGCGTGCCGTTCATTGTGCCGTTTATTGTGTGAAAACATGGAACGAACAATCCTGTGGATGGAGTCGGATGAGAGACAAATAAAGAAAGATGTCTGCCGGCTATTCCTCTACGATGTTGTCAGCAGGTGCCTCCTCAGGCTCAGAGCGACACGCTCACCGCGGACGATCGGCGGCTAGTGGGGAGCGCGCCAGAAAATCCGGGAGAGCGCATCGTTCTGAGTCCGGAACGCCAAAGCCGCTCATCGTTCACGCTCAATGAAAGTCGTGACGTGTCGAAGCACATGGCGTCAGTCGATTTGCCGACGAATGCGCGGGCAGTCGTACTTGCAAAGTCGAACGGAGGGGAGCTCGCTGAACGCAGCCAGAGCGGCAAAACCTCCCTGTGGCAGATTCCATTTCTCATGGGACGATCTGCAGCAGGAGGTGCGCGACGAGTGGCTAGCCAATGCGCGGCGGAGGAACGGGCGGCCGAAGCGAGCCACCGTTGAGTCGTTCAGAGAAGTCTCTTACGAACAGGCCCGGTGTATCAGCAGAGCTTGTGACACACACAGGCACGGGCATTGCCACGGGAGCACAGACAATCCACTGACTGCCCTGCCCTCGACACTCCAGTGCCTTAATGATCAGCACGAGTTTGATGTCGGAGACGGACTTGGAATCCTGATGGACTGTCGTCGCAAGAGAATCGCGAACGTCTCTGGTCGCGTGCGAAGCGCGAGCGACCAGTTCGGCGAGGATTTCCTCGGCCTGGTGCTGCCGTGGCACACCGAATAAGCCGGCAATCCATTCGACAGCAGAGCGTCCAGGTGTTTCCGGAATTTCTGTCGGCGCATCGGAACTGCTGTCTGACGATTTGAAATCAGCTGCATCAGAGGTGGTTCTCTCGACATCGCCATGACGATCGTCAGGCAGCGAACAGATCTCAGTTTCCAGTTCGTCCTCGGCCAGACTGGCCAGACCACCGCTGCTGTGGCGTTCTGTCGACTCGGCCTTCGCGGCCTCCACAACAAATTGCGGCAGGGTGACTTTGTTCTTTTTGGCCCACGACACTTTTTGTCGATTTGTGAAGCAGCAGCATTTCTTCCAGCACTGGTCCGCAGAACAACAATCACATGTGCGGTTCTGACACGGGAATGGCTGGCTTGAATCTTTCGACGACCGGCTCGGCAGAGTGTCGGACAGAGGAATTGGAAAAATCGTAACTGCAAACGAGACCGCCACAGCCAAACTAACCAGCCTGTGGGTCAATTCACGACAAAAACGTTGAGTCGATTTATACATTGGAATTGGCGGCTTGAGCCAACACCTTTCCCAGACGCGGACATCCAGTCTCAGCACACAAAGATCAGGAGAGCCGAGCCTCCAGGATCATTTTTTGATTCAACGACGCCGTAAGTCAGGCGCTTCCTGGCATACAGACGAAAAACTTTCACTATCTTTACTCCCGGCGAGACCTACGGTCCAAAAACCTGGACATACGACCCGGGAAAAGGGAAAACGCGACGACCTTCAGGGGGCTCCCGACTCCGTGGCGTCAGGCATCCGAATCACCCGTGACAGGATGATGCCAAATTAGAAATTATCACACTGTTGCAGGGAATACTCGCGACATCTCATTGCGCAGACATTCAACAGCAGTTGAATGGTCTGCTCAACGATGGCAAGATCGAAGACGATTCGATCGGCGCTGCGTGGATGCGACGCCATGATCTCAATTTCAGCAATGCACGTCAGAAGGTCACCACTGCAGATATTACCGAGACAGCCCTTAAGTTTGTGCAGTTCCCTGCAAATCTCTTCCGTGCGGCGGCTCTGCAGGGCACTACGAACGCGGCTTACCTGCTCAGGGATAGTTCGATTGATGACCGAAACCAGATCTCCAAGCTGACGGGCATTGTTTGTGCAGCTCTCGAGCAGGCGGGTCCACAGAAACTCGAATCCCAGGAGGCCTTTTGGATGGAACTCCTCATTGATTGACCTCGGGAAATCCAGCAGCGGCTGGATGGCATCCAGCAGTTCTCTCCTGGAATATGGTTTGGACAGATAGAAGTTCATCCCGGCGGCAAGACATTTGTCACGATCTTCAATTCTTGCGTTAGCTGTCGTTGCCAGGATGGGGACTGAACTAAACCACTTTGATGATGCTCGAATGATCTTTGTGGCTTCAATGCCTCCAACTTCCGGCATCATGACATCCATGATGATCGCATCACAGATTTCATCATCTGCATTGTCCAGCAGTTCAAGCAGGCGTTTTCCGTTTTCGACAACGCGAACATCATAGCCTGCCCCATGAAGCATTCGGCTTGCCAGTTGCGAGCCAAGAATATCATCCTCACAAAGGATGAGTCGCTTTTGACGTGAAGAGGAAAAGCCAAAGAGTCCCGAGTCATGAATGGACTCAAGTTCCTGACCTGCAGGATGTCCCGGAGTTACCAGTACACTCGCGACAAAAGTAGAGCCTTCGTTTCGTCGACTGTCGATTGTTACCTGCCCTCCCAGCACATTGGCAAGTCTCTGACAGACGGACAGGCCCAAACCTACTCCACCAAAGCGACGTGTAGCCGATGAGTCAATCTGTTCAAACGGGCGGAAGATGTTTTCGTAGTGTTCTTCCGAAATACCGATTCCGGAATCCGCCACGCAGATCTGCAGGTGCGTCTGGCCTGATTCCGCTGTGAGACAAGACACTTCAACCCGGATGAATCCTTCGTCAGTAAACTTGATTGCATTGTTAACAAGGTTGAAAAGAATCTGACGGATCTTTCCTTCGTCGCTCAGAATTACTCGAGGTGTTCCGGGAGCCATCCCCCATCGGAACAACAGCCCCTTTTCCGCGGCACGCTTTGCAAGAGGTGCCAGCGATTTTGAGAGAAAATCCAACAGACATATGCGGGATGTGGTCGTTGTCAGCTTGCCCGCATCAATGTGCGAGAAATCGAGAATGTCATTAATGAGCTGTCTGAGCTGCTGTGCAGACTCCTGGCAGGTAGAAAGGATCCCCATCGCTTCACTCGAGTCAGTAAACTCTCTGAGCACATCAAGTGATGCGAGAATATTGTGAAGCGGTGTTCTCATTTCATGGCTGACAACCGCCAGAAACTCTGACTTGGTCCTGCTTGCGCTTTCAGCGGCCTCACGGGCTTTCACAAGCATTTGTTCGGAGTGCATTTCATCTGTGACATCTCGGGCAACGCCACAAATCAACCTGACATTCGCTGATGCAGAGGCAAGTGTTATGGACACCCAGCGTTCTTTTCTGTCGCTTCGTATGAATCGGGCTCGCAAACTGGTCGTTCCTGATTCAGAAATCACACTGCGCAGATCTCGCTGAAACCTTGGCAGGTCATCGGACTGAACAATGTCATCGATGACTTGTCCTATGATTTCACTTCCCTTCAGGTCAAGGAAGTCTTCCAAAGACGAGCTGACAAGTCGAAACCGATGGTTCGAGTCGATCACAAACAGCATATCGATCGAACTCTGGAAGAAGAGATCGCGCTCCAGTTGAAGTCGACGCCGCTCGGTGGCATCCTGGACGACGGAGACAGCTCCCCACTGTTTGCCGGTGGAACTGCTCAATGGATATGAAGACACGACATACCATCCCGGTCCTCTACCGGGGACTGGCGAGAGTTCTGTTTCAATCGAAACCGGCGGAGAACCGGAAAGTACTGCCGCGCATGGCGGAGGCGGATCGGGATTTTCGCTGCCACAATAGAGCAGCCGATAATCACGTCCGATGATGTTGCCGTACGTTTCGGCGAAGAGATCCTTCATTGCCTGGTTGGCTCTCAGGATCTTTCCATTCAGGTTCAGGATTGAAATGTTATCAGGCAATGCGTTGAAACACTGCTCCCATTCGGATCGTGCCTGATGTACTTCTTCCAGCAGTCTTTTTTCGTTTGAGGTATCCCGCACGAAGCCGACAAATGCATCTGTACTTCCGGCATTGACTCGAGTTACCGAAATTCGAACGGCAAATTCAGTACCATCTTTTTTGATTGCAATCGACTCCACAGTCGTCGCACTGGATTGCCCTCGATCACGGGAGCAAAACGCTGCAGCGAATGATTCGCCAAACCTCTGGCGTACCGACGGTGAAAGCAGTGATTCTCTGATGTTGGTGCCGACTATTTCTCCGCGGGAGAAACCAAACATGGATTCCGCTGCCGGATTGAATTCACAGATTCGGCAAAAGCCATCGATGACAATGACTGCGTCGTTGGCGACGTTCAGGAGTGCTTCAAGTATCGGCCCTGACCAGGGCTCGCTGCGGACAGGAATGGGCATAACACGGACTCTTGCTTGCAGTGTGGTGTTTAGGTGGATGAGCAGGAGCGATCGCAGGCACGCGCAACACAGCCAGGGGTGCAAACACGAGCGAGTTTAGAGAAGCCAGGAACTCAATCGTGCGCAGGTCGATTGAGGGTCTCTGAAATCAGTGCGAGGCTGGAAGCAGGCCACAAAACTCATCATCCCTGAGTTTTGACTGCTCTCCAGGTTTTCACCGGCTGTCTTCCTCCACTGCACAGCTTGCCAGGTGAATGCAATTTGACGCTGGGATACCGTCAGCGTGGCAATGGAGCGTTCGGAGTCTTGCCAGAAATCGTCTTCCTGATGGCTGGGATTCCGACCATCAAGATCTTTCAACCTGACAAAATGCCAGTGAAATCCGGATTCCGCGATGTCCGAATGAAATACCCTGCAATGCCTGGCGAGCCATTCTTCGGTGTGTCCGGCGCCATGAGTATGCAGAATTGGAAGCGGTCCATCCCAGGCAATGGCGCACATCAGCATGCAAAGTGCACGCCACCTTGCAAATTGACATCTTTGCGACTGCAGACTCATTGCACTTTTTACGGATCGAGTGCGGGGGCGTGGAAACTGGAGGAATGAACGGGGGGGAAGGTTTACCCGGATTCACTATCGGGAAGACCAATAGAGGAGTATTGCCATTCCTATGACAACGTCAACTCGGCTTTTCAAAAAGAACGGCGGATGATCGTTTTTCGTGTTGCCGGTTTTTTGGTGTTGCCAAATGAAAACAGGGAGCCCGTAGATTCCGCGAGTCTTCGGAATCCCGGTACTCCCTGAGTTCTGCTGAAAGCCACAAAACCCCTCATCAACAGTATTGCGACTTCCAGCGGCCTGGAGACAGAAGGCAGGGGCATCAGAGCAGCCAAGATCTGGACGGAAGGTGGACTGTTCTGTGCTACCGAGCAATATACGCTTCAGAGGTCTGAATGTCGGGCACATGGGAATGCCCGACTTGCGGGGATTCATATCGCTCGGAAAGCCTTCCGAGTTGTTATCGCCTGCCGCAATCGGCCACAAAAACAAAACTCACGCGGCCGGAGATGAATAGTACTTTCCCTCTGATCCGGACCGCGGCATGGTCACGCTTCATTCCGGATACTGTCGCTGATTTTCTGCTCTCGAATCCAGACGGACTGAAGCCAAAGCACGAATGCGTTCCATTGGCGATGAGATTCACCTGTGGCAACGAACGTCGAGAAATTCTCCTCAGCAAATTGCAACGCCAGTTCGGCGTCACCGCGTCGAACAAGTCTTCCGGAAATCACAAAATGCGACTGCTTATGGATGACCTCCAGAATCAAAAGTTGCAGTTCCTTTTCTGAGAGTTCGCTGAGTTCGGAACCGGAAACCAGGACTCCCGAAGGACTGGCATCGATCAATTCAATCGACAATCTTCGATCCGCTGTCCAGAGTGACACCTGCACAGAAGGCACAGGCTGCACTGGGACACGAAATTCTGTTCGACGATTCTCTTCAAGTACATTCGTGCGAGACGCTGGAGCGACCATATCATTTCTCCGAAAGTAGAGTATTATCGACAACGTTGGCAGTGAGTTCGGATTCTGAACTCACCGAAAGACCAGCCGCAGGCTGCGGTTCTTCGGATTCCAGCGCGGCGACGTGACGACGAAATCGAAATGCCGCGGGCCAGTGCCGATCCGGGATTGGCTGTTTCAGGAATGCGAGCGGATCGAGAGACTCATCAAGCAACCCCAGCGTAAATCGCAGTGCGGATGCTCTGCCGAGGTACATCCGCTGAACTGCTTCGGGAACATGCTTTCGAGAGAATTCCTCCGCCAGTTCGAGTTCTCGACTGAGTCGAGCTATTACTTTTTCCAGCCAGACTCGATCAACACACTGGTGATCAGGACTCGAATCCCTGTCTGCAGTTCGATGTTCCGAAATCAAGGGAAGTCCCGAATCTTCAGCGGTATTCATGAGTTAATCTGCTAATGAAACAATGCCAGTGCATTCCTGCTGCTGACATTCTGCGGTGCAGGACGAGATTCAAAAACATGGCCTCGACACTTTAGCGCGTTCTACATTCCGACCGCAGTCTGATTCGCGGGATTGCTTCGAACGATGCCGCTGGATTCGGCGACAAGATCGGCGGCAGCAATCAGTTGGGCAAATTCAGCGGCAGAATTCACCCCAAGCTTCTTGCCTGCTAGTCCGCGATATTTCTCAATTGTTTTTTCCGACACACCGAGAATTGAAGCGCAGTGTTTGTTTGCATAGCCGTGCCCGACGAGCAGCACAATCTGGCGTTCTCTAATCCCGAGCCTTGCAAGCTTCTGTCTCGCGAGATCGCGACGATCACCGAACCATTTGATGATTTCAACGGCCGACAATTCGTCCCGTTCTCCGAGCAGTGACGATGCCATGCCAACGCAGCGTTTGGCAACCTGTTCCGATTGACTCGGGTCGCTGAAGTCCGGTCCGGCTTCTCCATTTTCAATACGAAGCCCCAGGCTGATCCGTCTTGCTTCAAGGATGAGCCGATCAAGCATTCGTGAGAGGTTCTCTTCTTCATCTCGCATTTGAATATTCCTCAATGGCCTGAGGGTCGATGTATGCAGCCAGCAATCTGCAGATCCTGAGGAGCACTTCGTCGCTGGCACAAACCTCCCATACAATTCCCGTGCCAATCACTTGGCGCCTGGAATTGCCCATGGAGAATGCGGGTTCTTCGGAAGGATTTGCATCTCAGTACGTGGCGAGTTCGGCAGATCCTGACCAAACGACACAATCGTGATCATGGAGCGTCCGGTAATTCGTCGCGTTGGCTGTAAAAAGTACAGTCAACAAATCCTGTCCCGGCAGTGACGGAACGAAATCCGGAAGGGAATGAAAGAAATCGTGCAGGAAGAGGATGGTGGGTCCATTTGACTCTGGACAATACTCGTCTGACTGCTAACACTCCGCTCCCCACCTCCTGGTTTGGCACCTGTTGCGCCTCACAGTTCGCCTGACTGCTTTCGGCTCCCCCGCAATCATGAAACAATGGACCTCGCCACGGATTCTTGCCGTTGATGATGATGAATTGACACTTTCCTTCTATCGTGGGTTTGCTCGCCGGTTTGACTACGACCTTGTGGAGGCCAGAACAGCAGCCGAGGCACTGCAACTCACAGACGAGAATATCGCTGTTGCGCTGGTGGATCTTCAACTTCCCGGCATGAGCGGTCTGGAACTCATTACCGAACTCCAGCAGAGGTTTCCCGGGATGCAGATGATCATCATCTCGTCCTCAAACAGCTTTACAGATGCTGTTGCAGCGATCCGGCTTGGTGTTTTTGATTTTCTGCAAAAGCCAGTTGTCTTTTCTTCGCTGCAAGCATCTTTGCAAAGATCCTTTGGCCGGTATCAGGATCAGCTCAATGCAGACCCAATAGTCGCACAACCCAGCGGTGCTGAGCCTGACAGGTCGGGGGCTCAGAGCTGGGCGCCTAACAGGAGTGGCTGGGAAGGGGACTTGGCTCGCGTATCCACAATGGACGGGACCGTTCTGCTAACGGGTGAGACGGGAACCGGGAAGTCGAGAGCTGCGAGGTTCATTCATGAGCATGGTATTCGATGTCATGGCCCATTGATTTCCATCAACTGTGCCTCTCTCCCGGCGGAACTCATTGAATGTGAGCTGTTCGGGCATAAGAAGGGGGCGTTTACCGGGGCCATTGAAGATCGACCGGGACGTGCAGAACTGGCCGAAGGGGGTACGCTGTTCCTTGATGAAGTAGGTGATTTGCCGCTTGAGCTTCAGCCAAAACTGCTCACTTTTCTTCAGGATCGGACCGCTTTTCGTATCGGAAGCAATGTTCCGTATCGAGTGAACTGCAGGGTCATAGCGGCTACTCACCGGGACTTGCGCAGGATGTGCCACGATCGACAGTTCCGCGAAGATCTCTACTTTCGCCTTGATGTACTGAACGTGAGAATCCCACCACTTCGGGATCGAATGAACGAACTTCCCGGACTTGTGGAATCCATCCTGACTCGACTGAAGAACCGGTACCATCGACCTTCAATCAGAGTCAGTCCGGGGTTTTTGGATCGCCTGCTACTGCATTCGTGGCCAGGCAACATTCGCGAACTGGAGAACGTTTTGGAACGGTCTATAGGATTCTGCGTTCGAGACCTCCTGACAGCCGAAGATGTTCGCTTTACCACTTTGTCAAATGCCATCGACGCGGAGATGGATGACGGAATTCTGAAGAACCTGGCGGGTATGACGCTGGATGATGTCGAAAAGAAGGCGATCGTTGAAACGCTGACGTTTGTTGGCGGTAACAAAGCCAAGGCAGCGCGCGTATTAGGGATCAGCGAAAAGTCGATCTACAACAAAATGCGGCGACTTGGTGTTGATCAGAATGCAGGCCGCTGATCATGCGACAGCAGATTTCCGCAGCCTTTTCGTGAACGGAATCATCTGTGTCAGGAGCCCGTGATTCTTGCAACTTCCGAGAGGGTCGTGACACCCGCACGGACCTTTTGAAGGCCTGATTCGTAAAGCGGAATCATGCCTGCTCGTATTGCCTGATCGCGAAGCCTGGACGCTGGTTCGCGGTGCATGCAGAGGTCCTGGATTTCGGAACTCGATTCCAGAAGTTCAAGGACTGGTACACGACCACTGAATCCTTTCATGCGGCACTCCCGGCAGCCTGCGGCTTCAAACGAAACGGTAGTGACATCTTCCGCTGGAACGCGACATTGTGGACAGAGTCGTCGGACCAGTCGTTGAGCGGCTGCCGCGACGAGCGTACTGGCGACGAGGTATGGCTCAATACCCATTTCCATCAGCCGTGTAAAAGCTCCTGCCGAATCATTCGTGTGCAGGGATGCCAGAACGAGATGTCCTGTGAGTGCAGCTTCAATAGCATGACGAGCCGTCGTCTGGTCGCGAATTTCTCCAAGGAGAATTACATCCGGGTCGTGACGAAGAACACTTCGCAGGCCGCACGAGAATGTTAAGCCGGTGGCTTCATTCACCTGGATCTGGTGAATACCGGGGAGTGAATATTCGACCGGATCTTCGATGGTGATGATTTTTGCATCCGGTCGACACCCTCGAATCTCCGCCAGCAAATGGTAAAGAGTGGTCGTCTTGCCACTTCCGGTTGGACCGGTAACAAGCAATATTCCGTGGGTCTTCGAGATCAGCTGCCGCAGCTTATCGGACAAAGGCGGACTGAGTTCAAGCTGACGAATTCCCCAGACGCTTCTCCCCCGGCGAAGCAGTCGCAGGACAACACTCTCGCCATGGATCATTGGAATCGTTGATACTCGAACATCGACATCTTCGCGCCCTGCAGAAAAGCGGAATCGACCGTCCTGCGGAAGTCGCTTCTCAGCAATGTTAAGGGCTGCCATGATTTTGATTCGACTGACGATGGCAGCCTGAAAGCGGGTAATCTCTCTGGAGACAATTTGATCGAGCATCATGCCGTCGATGCGGTACCGAACGCCCAGTCCACTCTGCGAAGGCTCAAGATGGACATCGCTCGCCCCTGAGAGTACCGCATCCCCAAGAAACTCATTGACGAGTCGTACTACCGATGATTCGTTGGCCAGGTTCTCATCATCTTCTGCTGCATCACTGCCGGCCTGACTCGTGTCATCTCCCAGCATTCCCTCAAGAGTTCCGCCAGCAAGCCCGAGTCGCTCCTTCAGCAGTCCGCGTATCTGAGTCGCTTCAGCCAGTACGAGTTCAACATCGCGGCCGGTAGTTCGCCCGATCTCATTGCGCAGCTCTTCAACAAACGGATCATAAACCGCAACTGTCACTGAATCGGCACTGCACGCAACTGGCACAGCCTGGTGTCTGAACAGGACAGATGTCCCGACTGACTGAACAACCGAATCATCAATTGAGATTGAGCTGAGGTCAACAAACGGCAATGCCAGACGATCAGCCACGCGCCGAAGGAAATCCGCCTCAGACACAGTGAGCAGCCGAAGAAGACTGTCTATATCGACGTTATCGCCTTCAAGGGTGTCGGAAGAGACAGAAGGCTGAATAAGTCCTTCTTCAATCGCAACGTTGGTCAGTGCGGAATAGCGCATGGTTCGACTCCACAATAGTAGATCTCAGAGTGAAGGTAGGCCGCAGAACGGATCAGTCAAACGCAGCCTTCGCTCGAATCGTGCCGTGGAAATGACCGGGGGACACGCAACACGCATCGGCTTGCACCGCCGCTCGCAGATGTGGTGAGGCAACGCAACAGAAATCAACAGATTCATTGCGGATTGACAACATCACGACCTCCAGCCTGAACACGATCGCATCGCGGGAGGAGAAGTCCTTTCCTGCTGAGGGGTAGCTCTTTTTTCTGCGGCCCCTCCGCAGGATTCACTGGGTTTTTGCATACAGCCCAATGCGTTCTAGGCGACATTATTGAACGAGCGAGCTGTTCCTCATCAAACCTCGGACTGCGTCACGGGTGCATGAAATGCATTGGTACCTGGTTTGCGAAATGAGGCACTGTCTTATTGATGTTTCCAGACGGGAGTCCTGACGGTGCCTGTATTTCTCTACGAAGCGGTTGATCTCTCGGGGCACAAATCCGGAGGAGTTATTGACGCCGGATCGCGAAAGGCTGCCATTCAGCTGCTGACGAAGCGACGACTCACGCCTGTGGCATTGCATGAGAAGACAGTGCAGAACGGAATGGTTCGTTCAGGCATTCCGCGAGCTGAACTTGCGGCGTTCTACGAGAAAATGAGCGAGATGCTGAAGGCCGGAATGCCACTGGCTCAATCCCTGAAGCTGACAGCAGAAATCTCCGGACACTCAGGTTTCTCGGAGATCCTCCGCCGGATGCACGCAGAGGTTATTGATGGCCGAAACATGGCAGATTGTATGCAGAACTTTCACGGCGTTTTCAACGCAGTTGACATCGCCATTGTGCGAGCCGGGCTGGAAGGAGCGTTTCTTGCGGACGCTTTGAAAGAACTGGCCATGATGACGCGGCGTCAGCAGCAGTTGCGCGGACAGGTCCTTGGTGCATTGAGTTACCCGGGGTTTCTGATCGTGGCCAGCACCGTCATGTTTTTTGTTCTCTCAATCTTGTTCGTTCCGCGGTTTGCTCCAATGTTTTCCGGGCTCCGGGAACGAGGCGAACTTCCAGTGATCACGGAGGTAGTATTGGGGGGAAGCCTGATGTTGAGGGAAAGTCTCCCTCAGCTGGCGGGCTTGTCTGCTGTAGTGATTGCGGCTCTGTTGGCCGCCAGCAGAAATCCAGTTTTTCTGCGCAAATCAAGACTGTTGGTACTGAGTCTGCCTGGCCTTAAGTCTCTCTTCCTTCAGATTTCGCTCTGCAGATTATCGAGATTGTTGAGCACCCTGTTGAATAACGGAATTACGCTTGATCGAAGCCTCTCACTGTGTTCCGGCGCGACAGGAAGTCCTGCACTGGATGATGTGATCCTTGAATGTTCACGTCAGGTGCGACAGGGAGCGAGCTTCGCAAAAGTCCTGCGGCCCGTCGCATTCATTCCGCGGGAGTATCGGGAACTTGCGTGGGTTGGTGAGAAGACCAATGCACTGGCTGACGTACTGACTGGCGCTTCAGAAGTGATGGAACAGCAGCTGAAGAGTCGCCTTGATGCTCTGCTTCGACTCCTGGAACCTGTCATGCTGGTGGTGATGGGCTCTGTGGTGGCAATGTTTGTCTTCGCACTTGTCCTTCCAATTCTTCGTTCTTCCAGTCTCGTCGGCTGATCGCACTTTCATCTCAAACTTTGTGTCTCCCGGTATCGAAAAATGCAGGCTTTATTCACAACGCGTCGCCCCTGTCAGACCAATGCTCGCTTCTCTCGATTCGCCCTGAGAGCGGCATTTACCCTGGTCGAAGTTCTGTTGGTTCTTGCCATTCTTGCGGCCATCGCTGCAATGGTGGTGCCTGACCTGCTAAGCCGTCAGAACAAGGCACAGAAAGACAGTGTCATGATCTCGATCAAAGCGACGGAACAGGCGTTGAAGATGTACGCGATTGATCACGCCGGACAATGGCCAAAGCCAGAACAGGCAATTGACATTCTGATGAACAACCCGGGCAGCGATCCTCAATGGAGCGGTCCGTACCTCGAAAGTGAGCCGCTGGATCCATGGGGATTTGTGCTGCGATGCCGTCGCATGAGTCCCGATCAGGCATTGCTTCAGGTGTACTCTGTTGGGCCAGATGGCAAAGAAGCGTCCGCCGATGATGTGATGGACAGCCGCAGTGACCGCTCGAAGCGACAGGCAAAGCGATGAAGTTGCGTTGTCCAAACTGCACTGCCTGGTGCCGTGCCGGCTTCTCCCTTTTTGAGATACTGGTCGTATTGTGTCTGATGGCAGCACTGGCGAGTACCGCGTTGCCAGCGGTGGCCTTGTGGCTGGAAAGACAGCAACTCGATCAGGCAGTCGAGTCATTTGTCATCTCGGTAAACCAGGCCATCGTCGACTCCGGACAGAAGGGTGTAGCCCGGACTGTTGAAATTGAACTCAACAGCGACCGATTTCGAATCCTGAATCAGGAGCCAGCCGGGCAATTGGAACAGTTGGCCTGGAGTCAGCTGCCCGGCGGCGTCACCTTTCGACTTTCGGATGGAAATGCACCTCCAGCTGCCGCGGGGCATGTCCTGCGGATCGAGGTTCGGACAGACGGCCGATCTTCCGGAGCTCAGTTTCTTGTTTGCCGTGGACAGCAGTTTCGAACCATTGAGGTGGATCGCATCTCCGGCCTCGCGCGCCTGATTCGAGGTTCCTGATGAAATTGGGAAATCGTGCCCAGCAACACTTGCTTGCTGTTCCGGTCCGCCTCTGCTGCCGGCGTACAGGGTCGCTGTTGCTGGAACTGATTGTGGCCGTCTTTGTTCTGGCACTTGTGGTCATTCCCGCATCGCAGTATGTCACGAACGCACTGCGAGCAGGAGACAAGACGCAGTCATCCGTGCGAGCCGCACTGCTTTGCGAATCTCGCCTGAATGAGATTCTCGCTCAGGAAGCGGGTGCCTGGCAAAACTCGAACGGGACGTTCGATTCCGCTTCTGACTACGAGTGGGAGTTCACTCTCTCGGCCATGACAATCTCTTCACTACAGCGAGCCTGTATGACAGTTCGCTCACGAAGCTCTGGACGAATTCTCGCGGAACAAGTCGTGTTCGTCCGCAAGCCGAAGTTGACGGATCATCGAAAGTAATCCAATGCGATCGTTGTGGAAAGCTCCTGCCGAAGGGGCCGCTCACTGGAGAACGCCATGCCAGCAACAAATCAGCTTCGAAAAGCCACGCGGCACACCAGACATCACACACGCCGGACAACGAAACGCCGTGCGGGTATCTCTTTTCTGGAAGTCATCGTCACCCTTGCGCTCGCCGGGACACTGACCGCGCTGATTGGTGAAGTCTTTCTTCAGTTCAGCAGGATCCGAAAGGGGGGCGACGAGTCCTCTCAGGCAATCACCACGATCCCGGAGATCCTGACACTGATCAATTCCTCACTTGCAACGATGGCTTCGCTTCCGTCCCGGCATCAGTCAACTAACGTCGGTTCATCTGTCGGATCATTGCACCGATTTTTCCTGTCAGGTACTGACAGAGAACTGCTGATCGCCGTTGAATCTTCAAATGGGCTTCTGGAACTGCATTCCTTCAGCAGTGGGGATATCACTTCGGAGACCTCCAGCGTCGCACTGCGGCAGGCGAGGGGAGCGACGATTGTCGGGCAATTTGAACGTGGATTATGTCATCAGATCATCATCGATGGCTGGAGGCCGGATAGTCCGATATTGGACCGGAATGCCGCAAGCGCGCGGATTTCCTCGGTGTTCAATCGCCCGGCCCGAATGACGTTTGCCTACTTTGATGGACTTACGTGGGTGAATGACTGGGACAGCGAACTGAATGGAGAGTTACCTTCTCTGATTCGGGTAACTGTGATGCCAGCAGACCAGACCTCTGGTGCATTGTGGTTCGCACCGGTCTCGAGTGCCCTGCGGATCCCCCCTTGTCTTCGGAAACGCAGCAGGGAAAAGGCCGGACAGGGAAACCCCACCACGAAGCTGTCGGGGGCCGGACAACCGCGATCTGGATAGTCCTACCTCATCATCCGAGTAATGCTCCGTTCCGATGATTGCTCCGCACTCGTACGGAATCCCGCGGTATTCTTGAAATACTCGCCCGGCGCCTGTTCGTTGAGGAGCACGACGGCTTTGGACATGGCGGGGCAATTCTGCAATCAACGTGGTTCTTTCACAGTGACCATCTCGGGACGACAGCGAGTGTATCGCCGGACAACTCAGCACGAACGCCATTTGCGACGCGGGATTCTGCTGCCCGTCGTGATGGCTGTTGCAGTTCTGTGGGCTTTTGCCGCGCTGCACTTCTCGGAGTCTATGGTTCATCATGCCACGATCAGCATGCGTATTGTGAATGAAATCTGTGTGCGGCAGGGAGTCTTTTCCTCGCTAAGCTGGCTGGAGGGAATCTCTGAACTGCCTGAATGGGGAACGCAGTCAGGACGAGCGGAATCACAGCTGTACCGCGGAATCCACAATGGCTCAGAACGATCTGCGATGGTCTTCAGCATAGCGTCCCGCCAACCGCAGGATGCCTTTGGCCGCGAATCGTTTGTCTTTGGTCTGGACGATGAATCAGCGCGCCTGGACATTAACTGGCTTGCGTCGCAAAAGGGGGATCAGCGAAGTCGACTGTTGCTGATTCCACAAATGACTCCAGCACTGGCAGACAGCCTTCTGGACTGGATTGACAGCGATCACGAACCTCGTGAATTTGGCGCAGAGAGGAATTACTATCTGTCCCGTAACTCTCCCGAGCTGCCGCCCAACGGCCCGGTCGATCGGCTGTCGGATCTTCTCCATGTCCGAGGTATCACCCGAGAACTGCTTTTTGGGCCTCAGAATGCTGCGCTGGAATCCAGAAGCAACAGTCTTGATGATCCCATAAAGGGGGATCAGGAAGCTGGATTCGCCCGATACCTCACAACAAACGCCGCAGAAGCTGAGTATAAAAAATCAGATCTTATTCCGGTCAACACAGATGACCTTGTCCTGCTGTTTGACGAACTGAAAAAGCGGCTCGGCGAAGAACCTGCCCGCTTCATTGTCGCGGTCCGCATTGCGGGGATTGTCGAGCGATCAGCAAACGCAGATGGTGAAGACAATCAGCGGTCGTTGCGAGATCGCCTGAATGAGCAACTGAGAACATCTCCTCGAAGCCCGGACAGGAAAGCGGATGGTTCCGAGGCCAGCGGCGGGCTGGACCTTAGCCGCGCTGCACAGTTCCGAATTTATAGCCCGTGGGAACTTCTGGGGACTCATGTTCGAATCCTGATGGGAGGACAGGACGTGGTTTTGAAGTCTCCGTGGGAAGGAACTGCTTCTAAGATCCCCGATGCGCTCAAACTGCTGCGGAAGCACATGGATTTCAGGAGTTTTGGAAAACCGCTGCGAGGCAGACTCAACATTAATGCGGCGCCGGAAGAATTGCTGTCCGGTCTTCCAGGAATGAACCCACTTCGAGTCCGGAAACTGATCAGCGTTCGCGAAAGGCACCTGCGCCAGGCATCAGCTGCCGGAGAAGATCCTTTTCTCTGGTTGCTGACTGAAGATGTCCTGAGTCTTGAAGAACTTCGGAAGCTGAGTCGATGGATTACCGCTCGAGGTGACATCCTGACGGGCACAGTCCACGTGTTCTCTCCGAGTTATGGCCCTGTCTACCGATGCCAGGTTCGCCTCGATCGAACAGGTTCGTCACCCGCGGCATTCGTGACCGGAATTCTTTCACCTCTCCCCGCGTCTTATCGCCCCCAACTGATGCCGTAACAGGAATCCTGCCACCGTGAAATGGAATCGACCGATAGAAATTTTCGAGGCAGTGACAAAACGCTTTCAGGCGATGGCTCAGCTTCGCGGGCATGCGGGTTCCGGTGCACTGATGATCCTTCGGCCTGGCAGAAACACATGCCGAGTCACGCTGGTGGATTTTCGGGACGGTACTTCTTCTGTTCTGCATGATCAGTGGTTTGGTGAGCACGATGTTTCTCAGGTCAGCCGACTGCCGCTGTCAGAGCATCTCGATTCTGTGGTTGAACGACGAATCTCACGTCGACTGAAGGTTCTGGTCCTGTTGTCCAGAAACGAATGCTGTTTTGCACGGAATCTGATTCAGTCGGTTCGCACCGAGGATCTTCATGAGACGGCAATGCTTCAGGCAGAGTGCAGTTTTCCGGAAGCCATTCATGATCTGGTGATTGACTATGTATCGGTTCGCACAGCAGACGCAGATCAGATGCTGCTGATGCTGGCAGGCAAAGACCGCAGTACCATCGAATCGATGCAGACTCAGTTGGTTGCCAGTGGCTTCGGTGATTTTCAAGTTCTCCCTGAGGCGGCAGTGGCTTGTTTACCGCTGCGAGAAGATGGCAGTTACAACGAACTTGTGCTGACTGTCAGTCTTCGTCCGCAGGGAAGACTTGAAGTTCTGGCCCATCACCGCGGCGTGCTTGTTTCCCATCAGGGACGCCAGCTTTCAGAATCTTCGGATGCTCAGCTTCGAACCAGGCAGGTCTTTGGCGAAATCGTCAGGTCATTGGGGGTGCTGGATTCGATTGTCGCTGAGATGCTGATACCAGCCATACGGCTGCTTCCTGGAGATTATGATCTTCAGGCACTTCTTCAGTTACTGCGTGAACGACATCCCAGCCTGCGAGTGGAAGCCGGCGAGCCCCGTTTCGCCGGACTTTCCGGCCGGCTTCCGGAGGATTCGTTTGAGAACCTGGTTATTTGCGGATCATCCGAGTTCCTTGGCCCGCTGAAGGCTGTGAGTCATAACCTTGCAAAGCCTCGACAGCAGTTGTCTCGCGCTGAACGACGCAGGAGACTGGCAACTCGCGGTGGCCTTTTTGCAGTGCTGATGATAATCGCGATATTTTGGTGGACTCGTGCAGAGAGTCGAGCACTTGAGGACGAACTGACCAGACTCCAGCAGCAGATCGCTGAACTTGAGGGAAATCTGGACCAGCAGACATCCATATTGAATATTCATCAGGCCGTTCAGGGCTGGCAGGTCGATCATTCGCTGCCAAACGACTTGATTGCCATCATCCAGAAGTGTCTTCCCGATCATTCAGTCTGCCGTATCCGGCGGCTGCGATTGACTCGTACCGACCTCGCTGAGTCTCCGGCTGACATCGAACTCGAAGGCTTCGCCGATACGACAGATACGGTCGTTTTGCTTAGTGAGGCACTGCTGAAAACGGGACGATTGCGCCTGCACCCCTATCAGGTAGATCGTGGTGCCACCGGCGATGCCCTCCCGATATCGTTTTCCATTCATTTGACGTCACTTCCATTCGTCTCAGGCCGGGATACCACAGTCACCACGGAGGGAGACGGTTTACCGGTCGCCGGCTCGGCGGATCGTGAGGAGGCTGAGTCTGATGTGGAGGAGCCCGCAGAATGAACTCTCGCAAACGCCTTATCATGCTTCTTATGGCCGTCCTTCTGCTTCCTCAGGGCTGGAAGCTGCTTCGCCAGATTCTCTGGGCTGCACAGGAGGAACTTCAGGCCGAAGTGGAGTCGGCCCGAGACACGCTGGAAGACCTGAGCGACCGGCTGGATGCGGCAATGGAGGCGAGGGCCACAGTGCGTCATTCGAGTGCGCGTTATCTTCCGGGTGAAACCTCAGCTGCAACTGCGGCATTGCAAAAGTGGGTCTATGACGGACTGCAGGTTGCCGGGCTTGAACGGTCGTCAGTCACATTCGGCGACCCAGAGCCTTTCGGAGAAGATTCGCAACTGCTGTCAGCTACGCTGAACGGACAGGCTCCGATCAGCGAACTCACTCCGTTTCTGGGAGCAATTCTGAGATCACCATCGGGCCTGCGGTGCTCGCAGCTGGAGTTCTCCGTTGATGACAGGACGAGTGAATCGCTGAAGTTTGAAGTTCGCATCGAAGGGCTTGGAACTGCGGCCGGAACCGCGAGTGAACTGCCTTCAGTCACCTCGTCTGCCGATCCGGATCACAACGGCACTTTCAACGATCCTGCCTCCAGAATTTTCTTCTGTGCTCGTCCAGTACCCGTGGTCGTCGAATCGCCGGCTCCTGTCGTAGTAGAAAAGCCTCCGGAACCTCAGACGCCTGTTGTTCCTCCGGTCATTCCTTCACAACTTGTCTTCGTGGGAACGGTTGTCTCGTCAGAACGTGAAGAGGCGATCTTTTACAACCCGCCGGACGGATCGACACGAACACTTCGCGTGGGAGAAGAAATCGTTGATAACGGTTTCTCGGCACGAATTCTTGCGGTCTCAGGAACACGCGTCATGCTGAGAATGAACGCCGGTCTGACGGAAGTTCAGTTATCGGAGTCCCTGGCTGACATCCCTGCGATCCTCTGGAAACCCTCTTTGGTGGTAATTCCGTCGACCTCGTCGACCTCCCCTCCCGCAGGCTGACCATGAACTATCTGATTCGTCCGATTGATGAACCCCTTTTGAATCAGCTGATTGTCTGGGCAGGACTTGAGGGCTGGAATCCGGGTTTGAACG
>VFQT010000366.1_pt1 | contig 68160 bp, 54 predicted proteins | sample 3512381 | NCBI WGS metagenome assembly VFQT01 (sample SAMN10412376, study PRJNA504923) | tailings metagenome | isolation source: Relicate 2 Philex TSF3 active mining site | place: Philippines: Tuba, Benguet | collected 2017-08-29
GTCCTCACCGACGCCAACGGTTACTGTAAACCAGCCCGGGGTGTATAACTTTATCTGGAGAGAGACAAACACTACTTGTGGAATCAGACGTGATACTGTAAAGGTTACAGTTGTTGATATTCAATTAACAGCTACTCCAACACATCCAAGTTGTGGATTGTATGCAGATGGTTCAATCCAGATCAATTCTGCTACAGCAACTGAATATAGTTATGATGGTGGAACAACTTGGGTTCCAAACAATACTCAAGGCGGATTTACGGCTGGCACCTATTCCGTATGTGCAAGAAATGCACAGGGATGTTCAAAATGTATCAATACCACTTTGGTTGATCCAGTACCTGTGATCCTTACAATTTCTAACGATACGTTGATCTGTGAGAACGGGACGGCGACCTTGGTTGCTTCCGCTACTGGAGGAACAAGTTATACCTTCAATTGGGGACATACAGCTGCTACCTCTGGAACGCAACAGGTGAGTCCTGCAGTGAATACTTATTATCCTGTGGTTGCAGAGAATCAAGCAGGGTGTTTGTCTCAACCAGATTCAATTTTAGTTTCAGTACGTCCACCAATCTCGGCTGCGTTGAACCCATTGGACCAATTTGTTTGTCCCGGATATCCTGGTACGATAAACGCGATTAACGTAACTGGAGGTATTGGTGTGCCATACAGTTTTGTTTGGTCAAATGGTTTCTCAAATTCTGGATCAACTTCCAGCATTACTGAAAGTCCGAATGTGAACACGATGTACACAGTTACAATTGAAGATGGTTGTGAGTCTTCACCGTTGGTGCTTCAAACACAGATCTTGGTACGTCCGTTGCCGGTACCGCTTATTGGGGTTGATGAACCAGAAAAATGTGAGCCTGCTCAATTCATTTTGACTAACCTGACCGATCCTGCAATGAATGGAGGTGTCGTATGGAATATTAGTGATGGTCAACAATTCATCAATCAAAACGAGGTGATTCCTGCTGACTTGTATGAAGGAACGTATGACGTACAATTGATAGTTACATCACCTGATGGATGTATTGATTCTACTACCTTCAATTCATTTTTGTTGGTAAGACCGCAACCTGTAGCTGACTTCAGATGGTCTCCTGATCCGATCACTATGTTCAATACACAAGTAATGTTCCAGCAAAATTGTACGGGTGCTGATACTTATGGATGGACATTCCAAAGTGCTTTACCGGGGACGTCGAACAAAGAAACACCAATTGTAACCTTCCCAGACGGGCAAACAGGTTATTATGAAGTGACTTTGATAGCATATTCAGATTTGGGGTGTTCGGATACAGTCACGAAAATTGTTCCTGTGCTTCCTGAAGTGATCTTATATGCACCAAATGCATTCACACCTGATGGTGATGAGTTCAATCAAACGTGGTTTGTCCATATTGCGGGTATCGATCCTCAAGATTTTGAATTGCTTGTCTATAACCGTTGGGGGCAGATCGTATGGGAAAGTAAAGATCCTGAAGGTATTTGGGATGGAACCTATCTAGGGCAGATCGTTCCTCCGGGAACCTACACCTGGACGATCCGAACCAAAGATATGTTAAACGATAAAAAGTATGAATGGCAAGGAGCGCTCAACGTCATTCGATAAAAAAGAATTAAGAGGAGACCGGCAACTTTGCCGGTCTTTTTTTGTTTAGTTGTACGGGCAAATAAGTCGTAAATACTAACTTTGAGAAAAATCACATGATTATGACAATTTCTGAATTTCAGCAGGAAATATTACAAGGAATTCCAGCTCAAATTCCAGCAAAAAAATCTCTGGATTTAAGTTTGAATCACGCTCCAAAGCGTAAGGATATATTGACAAAAAGCGAGAAGCAGCTTGCGTTGAAAAATGCATTGCGCTATTTTCCTAAATCTCAGCATGCGGAATTGGCTCCTGACTTTTTGGAAGAACTGGAAACGTATGGTCGAATTTACATGTATCGTTACCGTCCTGAATACAAAATGTATGCAAGACCGATTCAGGAATATCCCGGTAAGTCCCTTCAAGCGAAAGCGATCATGCTCATGATCCAAAATAATTTGGATTATGCAGTCGCCCAGCATCCGCATGAATTGATAACTTACGGCGGGAATGGAGCAGTTTTTCAAAACTGGATCCAGTATCGTTTAACGATGAAATATCTGGCCGAGATGACCGATGAACAGACATTGGTTATGTATTCAGGGCACCCGATGGGATTATTTCCTTCACACAAGGATGCTCCGCGCGTTGTAGTAACAAACGGTATGATGATTCCTAATTACTCCAAACCGGATGATTGGGAGCGATTTAATGCGCTTGGAGTAACGCAATACGGTCAAATGACTGCAGGATCATATATGTACATCGGACCGCAAGGAATTGTGCACGGAACAACGATCACCGTTTTGAATGGATTCCGAAAAATAAAGAAAGATCCGGCTGGTTCTCTTTTCGTTACATCTGGTTTGGGTGGAATGAGTGGGGCGCAACCAAAAGCAGGAACCATAGCAGGGTGTGTGACTGTATGTGCTGAAGTAAATCCAAAGATCACGAAAATCCGTCACGAGCAAGGATGGGTGAATGAGATCATTACTGATCTGGATCAATTGGTTACTCGCGTTCGAGAAGCGCAGCAAAATAAAGAAGCTGTATCTATTGCTTATTTAGGAAACGTGGTGGATGTTTGGGAGAAATTTGATGCCGTAGATCTGCATATTGATCTGGGTTCAGATCAAACTTCATTACACAACCCTTGGGCTGGAGGTTACTATCCGGTGGGAATAGGATTTGATGAAGCGAATGTGATGATGGCCGAAGATCCGGAAGGTTTCAAGAAAGCCGTGCAAGAAACGTTGTGCAAGCATGCTGCTGCAATTAATAAACATACGGCAAAGGGAACCTATTTCTTTGATTACGGAAATGCATTCCTATTGGAAGCATCACGTGCTGGAGCAAATGTCATGGCTTCAAATGGAATTGATTTTAAATATCCTTCATACGTTCAAGATATCATGGGGCCGATGTGTTTTGATTATGGATTTGGTCCTTTCCGTTGGGTGTGTGCGTCCGGTGATCCGAAAGATCTGCAGCGTACAGATGAAATTGCTTGTGAAGTATTAGAAAACATGATGCGTGTTAGTCCACAGGAGATCCAACAACAAATGGCGGATAATATCCAATGGATTCGTGGAGCGCAAGAAAATAAATTGGTTGTAGGTTCCCAGGCTAGGATCTTGTATGCGGATGCAGAAGGTCGTATGAAGATCGCAGCTGCTTTCAATCGGGCTATTGCATCCGGAGAGATTGGTCCCGTAGTATTAGGAAGAGATCATCACGATGTCTCTGGGACGGATTCTCCATATCGCGAGACATCGAATATTTACGATGGTTCCCGATTTACGGCGGACATGGCAATTCACAATGTAATAGGTGATTCTTTCCGTGGTGCAACTTGGGTTTCTATCCACAATGGAGGTGGAGTAGGTTGGGGTGAAGTGATGAATGGAGGATTTGGAATGTTGCTGGATGGCAGTGATGATGCAGATCGCCGTTTACATCAAATGCTACACTGGGACGTAAATAATGGAATTGCCCGAAGATCTTGGGCGCGCAATGAAGGTGCAATCTTCGCGATTAAACGTGCCATGGAACAAGAACCAAAATTGAAAGTGACCATTCCAGAATTGGTAGATGAAAGCTTGATCAATAAATTATTCTAAAGAAAAAGGGGCGATTTTCGCCCCTTTTTTTATAATACTTTAATTTCCACACGCCTGTTGGCTTGTTCTTCATAGGCGAACTTAGCGTCCTTGTAAATAGGCATCGTATTTCCAAACCCTACTGATGTAAGTCTCTCTTTAGAGATACCATTCTCAACGAGATACATCATTACACGCTTTGCCCGAGCCTCTGAAAGTTTTTGAGCTGCGAACGTGTTTTCTCCGGTTGCATGCACGTGTCCTTGGATTTCTATCTTAACCTGAGCATTGAGTGCTAAAAAATCTTTCAAACGCTTCAATTTGGGCTCTGCAGTTGGCAAGAATTCGCTTGATCCGGGCACAAACTCAATCTCATCGATCTGCATGCTTTTTCCTTCGCCTAAGGGCTCCATCCAGATAACCAATTCATTTTCAGATCCTGCAGAAACAGGTTCTTCTTTATCTACAAAGAAATAACCCTCAGCATCTACCTTGATTTGTATCTTCCCAGATTTTTCAACGGTAATTAAGAAGTCAGAACCATTGTACAATGCGGCCAAATCACGGATTCCATTAATTGTCATATTGGCTATGATCGGATTTCCCGTTTCAACATCACGGATCAAAATACTCAACGCTTCGATGTCTTTGTCTTTGCGCAAATCCACAACTTTACCATCTTCGCTTTCGCCGGTAGCCTTGATCTGACCATCAGTAGGCTCGAATTTCAAGTGCAGATCTAAACTAGGTCTGTCTTTGGAATTCGATAGAAAACAGATCATGATGTGTTTACCTGCAACCAAATCAACCGGGTAAAGTGTGTTTGTAGAGGTAATAAGGTTAAGTCCTACATGAGCTTCTTGAGATAGGATCAAACGTCGGATTTCTGCTTTACCTTTGAAGATATCGTCACAAACATCTTTTGTTTCGTTTTCGAAAACGATCATTTGGACTGTTCCGGCACTTACATCAGCATCCAAGGTTAAACGTCCGTTATAGGGTGCTTTGAATGAGCACCATAAGCTATTTTTTTCTTGAACGTTAGAAAGTGACGGGTATGCAGCGAGGTCTTTGAACTGACCACCTTTTGAAGTGAACTGCAATTTGAAACTGCCGGGCTGTAATATATTAGATGCTCCAGAACAATCTGAAATGGCATCAGACAGATTCGGGTTGTCCTGGGAATATCCCAAAACACTAATAGCAAAAGCAGTTAAAAAGAGTAAGAATCTCATTTCGAGGCCAAAATTATTAAAATTTATCGAAAAAAAATTACCATTCATATTCCAAAACTGCCCATTCACTAAATTTGTGCCAAAATGGAAACAATTTATTCAAAGCTAGGTCCTGACATGATCCGCCTATTAGTAGATCGTTTTTACGAGTCAGTTTTTGCATCTCCGGTCATCGGAGAACTCTTTCAAACGGATAAGCAACTGATTAAGGCAAAGCAATATATGTTTCTAACCCAATTCTTAGGTGGTCCAACATTGTATTCTCAGCAATACGGACACCCAAAAATGCGTATGAGGCATTTACCCCATGCCATTACTAATGAAGCAAAGGATGAATGGTTACGTTGTATGAAAGACGCGATTGATTCTTTGCCATTGGATTTAGAAACGAAATCTTCATTATTCAATGTATTTCCTCAGATCGCTCGGCACATGGTAAATAGTTAATTTGTTACTTGCAAAGAACCATTGATGCGAATACGAACGAATAATTCATGTTGCGCTGGAAATAATTCTTCTACCTCCATTTTTGAGATAAGCCCTTTGACTTTATAATCCTCATACTGAAATGAAAGCGATTGATTGATCATGGTTCGTGCTTCATTCAAATGTCCACCTATTTCTTGCTTTGTTGCTTCACGTAGCTTTTCTGTGATCTTTTCAGAGAATAACCATTTGGCTGATTTTAAAAGCAAACTTTTCGTTTCAAGGTCAAAATCCAGATCTGGAAAATGCAATAGTTGTGTCTCTTTCTCTAAATGAGGTGTTCCTCTTAAGAATAAAACGCCTTTCTTGTCTCCGGAAAAACGCACGCGGAACAAAAGCTGCTTATTGCTGGCTCCAAATACGGTAATACTATCCAAAATTACAGTGCGTCCGTCGAGATCTAGTTTCGTGCCTCCTATAAAACGTTGAGCAATGGAACTGATGCTGTCATATTGCAAATCGAGATCTAGTGAAACAGCAAATTGATTCGAAGGCACATGAGATAGAATTTCCAGTGGCGGTAAATCACTTGGTTTGGATTTAAATGAGGTGTCTTTGGTAGTGAACTTTGGGAATGCATTAATGACCAAGGCCGTTTTTACCTTGTTTTGATCTATTTCGGGTGCAACTAGAGCAATGCGTTTGGGTTGCACATGGAAAAATCCATAACCGGGAACTGGAATTGGGGAATCAAGCATTTTCCAGGATGATGCGGCTTCTTTGCGAAAATGGATCGAGCCGATCTGCTTGTCTATCTCTTTACCCAGGTCATTCAAAGGGCCACGCACTTCTTTCAATAATTGATCTGTAGCATCGTATTTGAAAACCGTAACCTCACAAGGATCAATTGCCTTCAGTTGGGTTAATTTCGTTTCAGAATTTAGCTGGTAATTCTCTCGAATAGAGATCGCGGTGTTGTACTGGATAGACATGCGGCGCATCGGTTCGCCAATCCCGCAGGAAAATGGAACACGGGGAGTGGTACAAACGGGTTTATCCGTGAATACTTCATTGCAATCCGGACAGTAGTTCATTTTCAACCAGTATTTACCAGAAATGTCGATAGACACTATTCCTTTTTGGCCGCTTAATTTTAATGGATTTCGTTCGAAGTAATAATCATAACTCACTCCTTCGCAGGGATGATCACCTCCCGTAAAATTCATCGGAACAGATTTGTCTGCCATTTCAAAGTACGGTTGTAAACGCAATTCGATAGGAATCACAATCTGGGACAGGGGTTGTCTTGGTACCGGGATTTCCTCAAGCGCAGAAACAGGTGCTTCCGGTTCGATACTGCGACAACTGATCAGCAGTAATAAAGGAATGAAAAATGCGAATTGTTTCATTGTTTGTAAGCGATTCCTTTTTGCACTGTCACGTAGGGTAAACCCGAAACATAGAATGTTTGGTCCATTTCATCCGGTGCGGAATGCGAATTGACAGCATTTGTTTCATCATAAACAACCAATTCGAATTCAATGCGATCGAAGAAATAACTAGTCTTTACTTGGAAGTACTGCTTCTCGACAGTGTACAAACTGTAGAAAACATTACCTACGCGCGTCTCCGGGATAAGTATCCCATCCAGTTCATCTAAGGTGTATTTGGTGTTAGTAGGGTCATTTTTATCCAATTCAAGCACGTAGTTCTTTGCGTCTGCTCGGCCATCAGGTAAGGTGTAAGTTGTGATCTGTTGGAAGCGAAACGGTGTTTCTGTTGGTTTGATCTCAATCGAAAAAGCAATGGAATCACAGGGTACTCGTATGCCGCAGAGGTGCAAATAGCCAGTGTATTTGCCAGTATATTCGTTCAGATAATGTTGTCCGTATATACCGAATGAACAGCAAAGGAATAAGATGCTTAAAATGTTTCGCATGCTTTTTTTAGCTAAAATAAAGATAATTCTGTCTTGATTTGGAAAGCACTTATCTTTGTTTCATGATACAAAGTCCGTTGGCGAATTATTTCTTAGAACGCGGTTGGTCTTGGACGACCAGTACCATTTTGCCCTACATCGTCTTGTTTTTAGCAGGTTTTTTTCTGTGTATACTTCTTTTGCGATATGTAAAAAAGAAATTGTGGAGATGGATTGCGGTCCTTTTCCTGTTGTTGGTTCCTTCGGGTGTTTATTTTGGATTGTATCCCATTTATGAATTCGACTTTGTAGACGCATCGAAAGGGATAGTTTGGCCGAAAGATTTGACTCATATTGATGAAAAAGGTCTGGTAATCGTTGTGATTCCAGGATGCCCGTATTGTGCTGAAGCTATGGAAACAGCGAACCAGCTTTTGGAGCGCAATCCGAAATTGAGTATTGATGTGGTTGTTTTGGCGAAAAGTGTGGAGGACCTCAAGGCTTATCGTAGTAAGGTGGATGGAAGAATTGCGGTTGTTGCCGCCACTAACGAGCAAACGTATGTGCGTTTGTCACACGGACGTTTCCCGTTCTATCTGCAGAGGAATGGATCACGAGGTTATTTATGGACACACGAACAGGTTGGACCCATGGTACTCGATCGTATGGAGCAATAAAAAAAGCCGCAACTTGTGCGGCTTTCTGTATTTAAGATGATCTATTAGATCTTAGCAATAATGCTATTGAATGTTGCACTCGGACGCATTGCCGCAGTTGCCAATGCATCATTCGGCTTGTAATAACCACCGATATTCATTGCTTTTCCTTGAGCTTGGATCAATTCGTTGTTGATCTCAGATTCTTTAGCCGTCATCTCTTCTGCAATCGGAGTGAAGGTAGCTTTCAATGCTGAATCATTGGTTTGAGCTGCCAAGGCTTGAGTCCAGTACAAAGTCAGGTAGAAATGCGAACCACGGTTATCAATTTCGCCTACTTTACGTGCCGGTGATTTATCGTTTTCCAAGAATTTCTCTGTAGCAGCATCTAACGTTTCAGCCAACACTTTTGCCTTAACATTACCTGTTGTGTTATACATGTGTTCAAACGAAACTGCCAATGCAAGGAATTCACCCAGTGAGTCCCAACGCAAATAACCTTCTTCCAAGAATTGTTCAACATGTTTAGGAGCAGAACCTCCAGCACCAGTTTCGAACAAACCACCTCCATTCATCAATGGAACAATTGACAACATCTTTGCAGAGGTGCCTACTTCAAGAATAGGGAACAAGTCGGTCAAATAATCACGAAGTACGTTTCCGGAAACAGAAATAGTATCCAATCCTTTTACGATGCGCTCTAAGGTAAATTGAGTTGCTTCAGATGGGGACAAAATGCGAATATCCAAACCTGTCAAATCGTGGTCTTTTAAGTACAATTCTACTTTTTCGATCAATTGACGGTCGTGTGCACGTTGATTGTCCAACCAGAATACGGCAGGAGTATTACTTAAGCGGGCACGGTTAACAGCTAACTTAACCCAATCACGAACCGGAGCATCCTTTGTTTGACACATACGCCAAATATCACCGCTTTCAACAGCATGCTTCATAAGGATATTTCCATTTCCATCTACAACTTGTACTTCGCCATTTGCAGGGATTTGGAAAGTTTTATCGTGTGAGCCGTATTCTTCAGCAGCTTGTGCCATCAATCCAACATTCGGAACTGACCCCATGGTTGTAGGATCCAAAGCACCGTTCTTCTTACAGAAATCGATTACAGTTTGGTACACGCCAGCATAACATCTGTCCGGAATGATCATTTTCGTATCTTCTAATTTTCCTGCAGCATTCCACATTTTTCCGGAAGTACGAATAGCTGCTGGTACTGAGGCATCGATGATTACATCGCTAGGTACGTGTAGATTGGTGATTCCTTTCTCAGAATTTACCATTGCTAGAGCTGGTCGCTTCGCGTAGATTGCGTTGATATCATTTTCGATAGCTGCTTTTTCAGCGGCAGGAAGTGCTTCGATCTTTGCATACAAATCTCCTAAACCGTTGTTAGGATTAATTCCCAATTTGGCAAAGGTATCAGCGTGCTTTTCGAATAGTTCAGCGAAGAATACTGCAACCACATTTCCGAAAAGAATTGGATCGGAAACTTTCATCATAGTAGCTTTCAAATGCACAGAAAGCAATACGTTCTGGTTTTTAGCATCCTCGATCTCTTTTGCCAAGTAAGCACGTAATGCATTTTGATTCATTACCGAAGCATCAATGATCTCCTGATCCTTCAAGCTCGTTTTTTCTTTCAATACCGTAACATTTCCTGAAGCATCAACTAATTGGATCTTCACGTCAGTAGCGTTTGGTACACAAACAGACAATTCGCTTCCATAGAAGTCACCGTCTGTCATACTTGCAACATGCGTCTTTGAGTCTGCCGCCCAAGCACCCATAGAGTGTGGATGTTTTTTCGCGTAGTTCTTTACCGCTCGTGGTGCACGACGGTCAGAATTTCCTTCACGAAGAACTGGGTTCACAGCGGATCCTTTGATCTTGTCATATTTAGCTTTAGCTGCTTTTTCTTCTTCTGTAGCTGGTGTTTCAGTGTAATCTGGAATTTTATATCCTTGACTTTGCAATTCTGCGATCGCTGCTTTCAATTGCGGGATGGATGCAGAAATGTTTGGAAGTTTAATGATGTTAGCCTCCGGAGTGGTTGCTAATTTTCCCAATTCCGCCAATGCATCCGGCATTTGTTGTTCAGGACTCAAGTATTCCGGGAATACCGACAAGATTCTCCCAGCGAGGGAAATGTCACGTGACTCAACGTCAATGCCCGCAGTTTTTGCAAAAGCTTGAACGATTGGAAGAAATGAGTAAGTTGCCAAAGCCGGTGCTTCATCCGTTTTGGTGTACAAAATTTTAGAGCGAGAATCTGCCATAAGTAAAACGTTCCAGTTGTTAGAAGTATTGGATTTTTTAATCCGCCGCAAAGGTAACTTTTCAGGCTTGCTTTATCAATTTTTTCGAGTATTTTTTGGTGTGTATTGATCAAAATCGGGTATAAAAGTCCTTGCTGATAATTGTAGAGAGAATGTGTGAAAAAAAACTACATTTGATCAAATGATCGGTATGAGAACACTATTCATGTTTGTATTATTATTTGCAGTTCAAGCGCATGCTCAGAAAACTCAAACCAAAAAAACTCCGATAAAACCACATGTGTTGCAAGCGTTTGTACTACAGGATTGGGCCTTGTCTTGTAAATGGATGCTTTCTTCTCCTTATCATGATTCTGTTCGAACTTGGGAGGTCTTGAACACAGACTCAACGGTTTCGTTCGTTTCATTGCTTTATCCTACGGAAACCAATTATCCAAAAGGGGCCGTTTATTCCGGTAACTACATGATAATAGGTGACACCTTGAGACCGGGAGCTCTTTCTGATACGATGGGAACATTCAAACGCTTTTATCCGAAGGATACAATGGTAGAAGCGAAAGCGAGCATCGCCTTTTTCTCAGAGCACCCGATGTATGGAGACCGCTCGATGTTTCTTCCGGATGTGGTTGTGAGTGCAGGAAGTTTTGCAAAAGGAGATACGCTTTACCTAAAAGATGATCGAAACAAAACAGCTGTAGTTCAAGTATTGGAAATTTCAGCCTCGAATGACTTTGGTGGGAATTGCCCTTTACCCTTCCTTCGTCCCTTCATTCCATTCTATCGCTCGTCTGTTGGAGTTACTTATCTTACCTTGAGTGGATCGCCCATGGGATCTAATATTGTGATCTCGAAGAAGCCTTTTTAACGGTTGTCGTATTCGGATAAGAACTGAAGCATTTGGCGCAATGCACGTGCACGGTGACTGATGGCATTCTTTGCGGCTGCATCCATTTCAGCAAAGGTTAATTCATGACCATCCGGAACAAAGATAGGATCGTATCCAAATCCTTGACCTCCACGCTCGTCTTCAATGATCTTGCCAAATACACGTCCGTCGAACAGGTGCGTTTCTCCATGGAGATGTAATGCAATTACCGTTTGAAAATAAGCGCTTCTGTCCGTCTTATCAGATAAACGCTCAAGGACCTTTTCCATATTAGCTTTTGGATCTTTTTGTGGGCCGGCATAACGTGCTGAAAAAACTCCCGGTTCTCCATTCAACGCAGGAATAACCAAACCAGTGTCATCGGCAAAAACTGCTTCTTGCAATTTATCACTCAGGAATTCGGCCTTCATGATTGCATTGCCTGAAATAGTATCAGCAGTTTCTGGAATTTCGTCGTGATACCCTAAGTCTGTTAAAGACAACAATTCGAAGTGCTCTGGTAGCATGGATCGGATTTCATCTACCTTGTGTGCGTTGTGTGAGGCAAAAATCAGTTTCATATCATTCATTCATCCAACGCGAATACCACATTTGAAAACTGAGTAAGTACCAAATCTTCACGCCGTATTCACGTTTTCCGTTCAAAAAGTCAGTTTTAAGTCGCTTGATCGGTTCCCAGGCAAAAAGACCTTGCTTGCGAATTACATCTTCGGAGAGGAAATATTCTACTTGAGGTCTTAATTCATTCGCCAACCAACTTTCAATAGGAATGGCAAATCCCATTTTTGGTCGGTCCATTTCTTTTTTGGGAACATATTTATGCACGATTTCCTTCAACAACCATTTCTTCTCTCCATCACGGTATTTGAAGTTGTCTGGAAGCTGCGCTACAAATTCCAACAAGCGATGATCGAGTAGGGGTTCTCGGCTTTCCAAACTCACTGACATGGAGGCTCGGTCAACCTTTTGCAGTATATCGTCCAAAAGGTAAGTCTTATAATCCATTGCCATGGCAAATGACAAAGGCGAATCTTCCGGTAACTCCGTGTTTTCGTAATAAGTTTTTAGCGGAAGAAAGGGGTCGTTTACTAATTCTCTGATCTGTTCATCCGTGAATAGTTTGCTCAAACTGAGTAGAATGTTGCGAGAACTGGTATCTGTAAGGATCGATTTTGTTTTTTCGTAACGGTGTGCAAAATTGTACTTTCCTCGCAATACAGGAATACTGGAAGCCGGAACCCAATCCATAACCTGTGCTAATCCTTTACGGGCTATTGCAGGAATTTTGTTCAGTTTTTCTCCGTATTTCAGGATCATTTCGTAGCGATTGTAGCCACCAAACACTTCGTCTCCTGCGTCTGCGCTTAAAGCCACGGTCACTTCATTTCTAGCGATTTTACTGACCAAAGTAGTAGGGATCGCACTTGAATCCGCAAAGGGCTCGTCATAGTAGTAAGGCAGATCTGCGATCAATTCGATGGCCTCCGTTGCTGTGCACGAGTATTCTGTATGTTGTGTTCCAAGTATCTCTGCTGTTCGCTTACTGTATGCTGCCTCATTCAGGCCAATATCGGGAACTGCAATCGTATAGGTGCGCAATTTTTCCGTTCTGTCTTTTTGTAAAAGGGCTGTAACAGCGGTACTGTCATATCCACCACTCAGAAAAATCCCAACGGGAACATCAGCAACCATGCGGTAATTACAAGCGGTTACAAGCAGTTTCTCTACGGATTCTTTTGCTTCATATTCAGAGCAATTCAACTTTGGCAAGTTGTACCAGGTATAGACATTCCAAAATGGAAGTTGCTTCAATTTAAAATTAGCATCAACCGTTGTTTCGATGTAATGTCCGGGTTCTACTTTGATACAATGTTTGAAAATACAGTGAGGTGTTGGAACAGAGCCAAACTGCAAAAAAGCATGTACGGCAGGGATGGAAAGTTCCTTCGTAAAGTCCGGGTGCTCGTGAAAGGATTTCAATTCAGAAGCGAATAGAAACAGTCCCTTGTGTTCATACAAAAACAATGGTTTGACACCGGCACGGTCACGGGCTATGAAAAGCTGCCTTGTCAATTGGTTATAAATGACGATCGCAAACATACCGATGAACTTGTTCAAACAAGCATGTCCCCATTGTTGGTATGCATGAATGATCATTTCGGTATCTGAATCTGATTGGAATTGATGTCCCAATGCTTCTAACTCTGCACGGATCTCTCTAAAATTGTAGATTTCTCCATTGAAAACGATGGAATAATCTTGCCAATGCATGGGCTGTGCACCAAGTTCAGACAATTCGATGATCGCCAGACGTCTGTGACCAAATCCTAGTTGAAAATGGTCGGTTTGAATTTCCCAAGTACCGCTTCCATCCGGACCTCTATGTTCTAGTCGATCGGTCATCAGCTTCAGAACCTCAGAAGTTGTTTTGCGCTGAAAATCAATATATCCGGTGATGCCACACATGTTTCAAAGCCTTGTATAAGGCTAAAATTAAGAATCTTGAAAGATATGCGGGTTATTTGATGTGCTATTGTTCAAAACTCTGAGTAAAACTCTTCTAAGTCTGAATCGATTGACATTTTGCTCTTTTTTATTTTTGATTGAATTCAAAACGCACAAATCATGGAACAAACAATCACTAGTGTTCAAGAAGAGATCGCACAATTAGAAGCGCAATTAACAGGAAACATGTTCGAAGACATGGAAATTCGCGACAAGATCCACAATTTGAAAATGAAAGTAAACGGCGTTCGCCCAATGGACAGCCACATTGAATGTGTTGGGTGTGGGTCGTAATGACTAAATTCTAAGTTCTTGACCTGTCAATCAAAAAAGTTCTAAATAGGTTTCCTTCCAGGCATTGACGCTCCAGTGGTCTTCAATGCTCTGGCGGGCGGCTTTTCCAGTAGCTTTTCGCATTTCAGGGTTACTCAGTAGCAAGCGCAATAATCTTTCCCAGTCTTCCGGATTTTCTGCCAAATACCCATTTTCGCCATGTTGTACAATTTGTGTATTTACTCCGATGGGCGAAACAATAGCCACTGAACCCAGTGCCATATATTGCAATGCTTTAAAACCGCATTTTCCCGCACTCCACTGGTCTTCCACTAAGGGCATTAAGCCAATATGAAAGCGTGACAGATCCTCAATTTCTGTTTGAAGATTCCAATCCTGATATACCAAACTTTTGAGGGGGAATTCTGGTCGTTTATTGGAAATGATACGCAATTCAAAAGGGAATTCGTGTTCCAATTTTTGAAGTATCGGAACCAAAGGGTCCAGATAGCGCATCGTGCTGTGTGTACCTGTCCAACCAATGACTAATGGAGATTGATCGTGATCCACAAGGATGTTGTGATGATTATCCGTGTCAATTGTAGTTGGAACACGCAAGACGTTGGCGTTAAATTGTCGGGCATAATCAGCGAGGTAATCGTTCCCAGCAGTAACCACTTTGGCCCAACGCATCAGCTTGTTTACTTTCCAATAGCACTTTAATTTCTGGAATCGGGCATTCGCAGCACTGTAGTTTGGTATCCAAATAGCATCATCGAAATCATAGATGTAACTACGGCGCATAATTTTAACCAGGATCCATTCAAACACTGGTGGACCGATGTGCGACATTTCGCGGTGCATAAAAATGTGTTTCGCTCCGATCAGCTTAAAAAGCAACCCAAATCGACGGATGAAATTCCAGCATAATTCCAGAAACTTGATTCCAAATTGTCCGGGTTTGTAAAGGCGATCCCAGCTTTTTTGCGTGTGGAATGCATGGTATTTGATCTGGAAATCGTTGGCCTCTAAGTAGGTCAAGTACTGTTCAAAACGAAAACGTTGAGATGGGGCCTCACCTTTTGGGTAAGGGGCTATGATATGCAGGACCTTTCGTTTAGCTTCCATTTAGATCAATTCTGCGTATATATTGGCGTAAGAATCAACACCTTTTTCCAGTCCGAAAAATTCTTTTGCTCCAATCTGAGTTCTTTCTTTATCAAAATCTGTCAAGTCTAGGTTGAATTGTTCCAACCCTGCTTCAGAAAGATCTGTTAGGACCATTCCGGATTTATATTTCCTTACGATCATGTCCGTGTCGCCAACTCCAGCATTACAAATCAATGGAATCCCCATCGCCATCAATTCCCCTTGTTTAGTAGGGGACGATGCCATTTTAGAGAAAGTGGGACGGATAAAGAAAATGGAACAATCAAATAGGGAAATGTAGGTAGGAACCTCACTATGACGTGCTGAAACGATTTGAATGGAATTCCGGCTTAAATGCAATTTTTCTGCGGCTTTCCAAATGGCTCGTCGATTTTCTTTTGTGACGAAAAGAAACAATGCCTGTGGATTTTGTTTACGGATCTGTTTGAAAACCAAGAGCATTTCGTGCAACATGTACCACGTGCCGATCGAGCCAACATATCCAACGACAAAATGGTTTTCCAATTGATGATTGCGCTTGTGACGTTCCCGATCATGTACTGCAATGCTATCAGGGTTAAATAATTTGAGATCCACGCAACACGGGATTACGGAGATTTTTTTTTCATTAATCCCTTTCATATTCCAAGAGAGGATTTCCTTTTTTCCTTCAAGGGTAAGACTTACAACGGCATCCGCTTGTTGCAAAAACTGTTTTTCTTTTCGTTTGAAGAAATTGTAAATGCCCTTAAAGACAGGATTTTTCAGATTCCAAATTCCACCTTCAATGCGCTCGTCGGCCCAGAATCCTCGCATATCAAAGAGCATTTTCACCCCTTTGCGTTGTAAAGCAAGTCCAATGATCGCAGACAAATAACTGCGGCAGTGAACAAGTTGAAAATCATGTTTCTGATGTAATTTCACTGCAAGACGCTTCATACGGTGCAAATCGTACAGCGTAGAAAATACCGGTGGTTTTTTCGTGTAATGCAATGGGAACCATTCGATTCCATGTTGATTACACAACTTTTGAATGTGCGGTTTGTCTTTTTTGTATCTATCCGGTTTTTCAAAACTGATCAAGGTAAAAGCATAGCCTTGCTCTGTCAATCCTATCAAATAAGGCAATACCTGACTTTGCCCTAATGGGTCGGTCATCCCGTCATAGGAAAGGTAAAGCACGCGCTTCATTACAATCGTTTATTTGGGAATAATTTGCGATAAATCCGGTAGATACGCTCGATACGCTTTTCGTCGTTGGGGAAGTCTATATAGGTTTTGGGAGGCAAAGCCATGATGCGGTCGAATTCATCCAAAGAAATGCCAAGTTTCTTACAGATGAATTGTTTATCCTCTGCTACTTTAGCCTTATCATATGATGGATTCTCGAGTAATTTCAACGCTTCATCACGTGATAACTGTCCCGCGCAAATCTGTGTGGAATAAGTTGCCAAACGATAATCAATATTCCATTTAACAGGAAGCATATAAGATTGCCAGAACCCCGTATAACGGGATTCATAGTGCTTTCCGCCGTAATATTGCCAACCCAATTCTGTTTCTAGGAATTTTCGTGCTTCATCCTTGTTGTAAGGAACGTAATTCAAGATGTATATGGTTTTGATTCCCTTGACGAACTTGTAATACGATTCTCCCAAATAACCTATTGCCGGTACTTTTTTGCGCTTAACAGTTCCATAGGTTTTTACAATGTGATCATATAACTTCATATCCTTCATCACATGATAACCCCATTGGCGCGGTAAAATTCCCTCTGAAGTATAATTCCCTCCGGAGATGAGGTACTTAATACCATTTTTTGCGGCGACTTCGTGCAATGATGCAGGGATCGCTATATCTGTAGGAATTTCAATGTCCACAATGGATGAACGCAAAAATGCCAATTGGATCTGCTTGAATTCTTCCCAGTCCATTACATAGCTCATATAATCCAAGCCTAATTTTTGGGCAACATTCTTGATGTTTCGAACTGCAATCTCTGAATCCCAGCCATTATCTAAGTGCAAAAGTAAAGGACGTAAGCCAAGTTTTTTACACAGATAAGCGGTATAGCAGCTGTCTACACCTCCTGAGATTCCGACTAAACAATCGTATTTTTTACCCTGACCAGCTTTTTGAATGTTGGCTACAATTGCTTTCAATTGTTGATCAGAACGCTCACCGTCGTAGACATCTCTATGGATGTTGTTGTAAAATTCATTGCAATGATTGCAGTGACCTTCCGCATCGAAAACAATGTCCGGATCAGTCGTGTCCATTACGCAGCGAGTACATTGACGATAAGTCGTAGTCATAAAACAAAGTTAAGCAAGCTACGCTGAATTCAAAGTGTTACCTGGTAAAGATTGACACAAGATATAGGCGAACGAATAGAACTGCTATTCGAATGAAAGTTCGCCGCGTTCCGGGTAATTGATCAGCACTCCTTTCATGGATCCTTGGTACACAAACAAACTACCGGCAGCAAGGCCGGTTGCCTTTCCTTGAACAAAGGCATCTTTAAGATCATTCAGTTTGCCGGCGCCGCCCAACGCAACCACCGGAATGGTCACGGCTTCTGAAACATTTCGGATCAATTCAAGATCGTAGCCTTGCATCTTGCCATCTCTTTCAATGCTTTGCACGATCAATTCTCCCGCACCCATAGCCTGCATTTGTTTTGCAAATTCAACGGGTGTCTTGCCACTCGCCTTTGTGCCGTTGATCGTCCATGTTTGCAATCCGCCCAAAAACTTTTTCTTCACATCCATGCAAACAACGATTGTAGAAGAACCAAAGGTTGCAGCAGCTTTGCGAACAAACTCCGGATCCGTTGCTGCAGCTGCGTTGATGATCACTTTCTCTGCGCCAGCATTAATCAGCTCGCGGATTTCTTGAATTGTACGAATACCTCCACCAACGGCAAACGGCATATTGGCTTCATCTCCAATGTCTTTCACTAGTTCCGGCGAGATGCAACGATTTTGAGCTGTTGCTTCAATATCTAGGAAAACGAGTTCGTCCGCTCTAAGGTCGTTGAAAATGCGCACTGCATTTATAGGATCGCCAATGTAGGTGTATTGTTTGAAGCTTTCTGATTTCACCAAACCATTGTTTTTTAGCAGAAGCACAGGGATCACGCGCGGTCTAAACATAGCAGGATTACAACTTTAAAAAGTTTGAAATAAGCTGTTCGCCAACATCATGGCTTTTTTCTGGATGGTATTGTACACCGAATATATTCTCTTTTTCAAATGCAGAAACAAAGTTGTAATCGTAGTTTGTTTCATTGAGAATCAGATCATTTTCTTCGGTTTCAAAATGAAAAGAATGAACAAAATAAAAGGCAGCATTTTCATCAATACCGTCCATTAGTTTACTTTTTTTAGTTATGTGTACTGTATTCCATCCCATGTGAGGCACTTTATAATTTAGTGTGTCGGTAACTTGAAAACGTTTGATAAATCCATTCACCCATGCTAATCCATTGCAATTTCCTTCTTCGCTGTGTTTAGCCATGAGTTGCATGCCTAAACAGATCCCTAAAATGGGAGCTTTACGAACTAAAACAGCTTCATTCAGCGCATCAATTAAGTTTAGGTTTTTTAATTGATCCATAGCATTACCAAAGTGCCCCACTCCAGGCATAATGATCTTATCAGCTTTCAATACCAAAGACGGGTCATTTGTGACAATTACCGATGAACCAACACGTTCTAATTTACGTCTAACAGATTGAATATTTCCAGCGTTGTAGTCGAGGATAATAGTTGAATGATCCATTAAAAATGCTTTTTGATTAATGTTGCAAGTTGTTTAACCTGATTAGTTCTTGAATAAACTTGAGTGTTAATTGAGTGACATGAAATAGATTTGTTTTCTTCAAATTCATCCGCATACAGATTTAGTATTCGAACCAAATCATCTTTGTCTTGTGCTATTTTTCCTGCATTGTGTTTTTTAATAGTATCGGCTTGAAGATTTTGATTGGCATTTATATCATTTATCCGATATAAAGAGTCCTTTAATTTATTGGCATCTGGATCGTTTTCAAAACAAAGCAATATAGACCGATTAACACCAAGATAGTCATAAATTTTTGTCCCCATATAGGCATAATAATTAAACAATAACATGACATGATGTTTTCTCAATCTGGGAATTAATTCATCATTAGAACATCTTGGTTCTAATTGAATATGTTGAATTAAATTGGGATATAACTTTAACGCATCTTGTAAACGAGAAACTTGATTTAATCCATAAAAAACAATTTTGAATTTAAAATTAGGTCGAGCGTTTTTAAATTCAAAAACTGCTTCAAAAAATCGCTCTAAAGGATGCCATTCGTAAACAGTACCAGCATATGCTAAAGTTAGTTTCTCTTTTTCTTGTTGAATAGAAGTGCTTTTATCAATAAGTTGGTCATCATATCCATTTGAGATGATTGTTGTTGGTATCTTACCTAAAAGAGATTGTAATTTAGCAGCAATAAACTCTGAAACGGTAGTAATGTGTGAACTGTTTTTTACAATGCGTTTTTCATTCCATTTTAGAACAGAAAAACTGATGTTTTTTTTTCGTTCATAATAATGACTCCAGGGGTCTCTGTAATCTGCAATCCAGGGAATTTGATGTTTCTTACTTAATTTGTTGGCATAATGAAATAAAACAAAAGGATCGCCAGTTGCAATGATAACATCAACTTTGTTTTGACTAAGGTATTCATCGGCTACTTTGTATATAGATCGTTTTGTGCCTGTGGGTAAGAAAAACTGTGAGAATTCACTAAAGAATGAAAAAGTTTTTCTCAAAAACACAAACTTATTTTCACCAAATTTAGTAATCAATCTATTCGAAAAATTTTGATAATATGGTGCCTTAAAAAGTTCACCGTTTTCAGTTACTTCATGTTCAATAAATGAAGATTTACTTGGTGCTATATAATCTAAAACTGAACCATTTTTATTGCTCCATTGTCGTGTTATCACAACCGGAAATACGTCATGTTCATGCAAGTGCTGATACCAAAAATAGGGGCGTATCCCACCTACAGATAAGTAAGGAGGAAAATCATAGGCTAACAATAATATGCGCTTTCGTTCCTTAGACATGTTAAGAATTGAAAATATTCAGCCGAAGTTTTCGCTTGATAAAAGTATAAATAGGTCTGAATCGATCATAAAAATCCAAATCGCTATTGTACACGCGATGACTTACTTCTTTTTCTTCCAGGTATGCATCAAAATCGGAATTGGTCAAGCCTAATTTTTTAATAAAGAATAATCGATCTTTTTGAATTTCCGCTTCATCAATTTGAATTTCATTGAGTTGTTTTAGTGCTTCCTCTCTTGTTAGTTGATTACTACCTATTAAAACTGATAAATGAGAAACTCTTTTATCGATACCGAATTTTTTTGGAAGAATAGTTGATTGATAAAAACGTGTGAAAACATTTTCAAAGTGTTTACTTCCATAGTCTTTCCAATTGTAGCTTTCTTGAAGTATTTTTTTCGCTTCTGATTTATTGTATTCAATCAAATTTAAGGGACTGTAGAACTTTACTTTTTTTACTTTTTCAAAATATAGATAATCAAATGTCCCTATGAATTTCAATCGTTTTAATTGTAAAATTCCATGTGAGCGATGAATGTCCAAGATATTTTTCTTGTCAAGTTTATAATGTGTAAAGCTATCAGGCATTAGTCCTTCTGTTTCGTTGCTATATCCGTTTAAAATGAATTTAATTCCATGCTTATTTGCTATTCTGTATAAATAGGACATCATAGCGTTGTCAAAAGGAAGGTCGATGTCTAAAACATTTGCTTTTATGAAAGCTTTCTGAACATCTCTCATTTCCTCCCATGGAAGCACTTCTGCATAATAATCAAATTGAGTAGTATCGATTAAATTCTTTATGTTTTGAACTGATGCTTCTGAATTCCAACCACCATCAATATGAACTAACAAAGGAGAAAGTCCCCATTCTTTTGCTAAATGTACTAAATACGAACTATCTGCTCCTCCACTTAACCCAATTATACAATCGTATACTCCTTTTTGATTGGATTTAATAGTTTTAATAAAATCCTCTATATTATTCGTTGTTCGCTTTAATTTTGTTTGTTGCACAAGTTTTGTGTTGATTTCACACATATCACAAATACCGTTTTCGTTTAATCGAATCAATGGGTAATTGTTTGAATTAAACAAACATTTGATACATGCTTTATAGCTTGATGAAATATTATTTTTGATTAAATTGACTAGCAGTTCAGTTTGAAAAGAACGAGAATAAGTTTCTATGTTTTTTGTTTCGTTTTTTATTTCACCGGTTTCTTTAAACTCAACCCACAGATCTTTTAGAACACTTTTTAAGTGAACAGGATCTTGAACTATTATACCGGAATTGGTGTCCTCAATGATTTTTTTTTGAGGAGAATGATTTTTAGTTGTGAGGTTAGGTTTAGAGATTTTATTTACTCCAAAGTTGTCAAAACAAAAAAGTATTTTTTTACCTAAAAAAAGGTAATCATAAATTTTTGTACCTGTTATTTCATAATAATTAAATAATAACAGTGCGTGGTCATTTCTAATTTTGGCTATTAACTCTGCATTAGGAATACGTTCGTGAAACTCAAAATTTTGTTTGTTTACTGAGTGCTTTTCATTAATATATTGAAGAATTTTGTCTTGTAGGTTTACACCATAAAACACTAATTTCGCTCGTGCTTTTGAAGTTTGTAAAAAATCAACAAAAACATCAATAAAATCAATATATGGTTGCCATTCATATAGATTCCCAGTTATTGTAATTCGTAATTCTTCATTAGTAGTTTTTTCCTTTTGGATTTTTATAAAATTAGTTTCGTCGTAGCCATTTTCAATGATGTGAATTTTTTTTGAAGGATGATTCTTTTGAAGTAGTTCTTTGAAATAAGGATTTACTGTAGTAATAAAACGCACCTTTTTTAAGGTTTTGATTTCAAGGTGTTTAATGAAGTTTTTTATAAACCGATTTGTGATTTCAAAATTGTCGCTCCATGGATCTCTAAAGTCCGCTATCCACGGAATTTGATGTTTTCTTGAAAGTTTGTTCGCATAATGGAACAATACGAAAGGATCTCCGGTAGCTAAAATGAAATCTACCTTATTTGTTGCTAAATAACTATCTGCTGTTTTATAAAGTTCTCTTTTGCTTCCAATCGGAAGAAAATATTGAGAAATTTCCAGTAAACCTGTGATGCTCTTTCTTAATAGAACAAAATGTTTATCACCGTATTTATTGTATAATTTATTCGCAAATGTTTCCTTGTATGGTGCTTGAATGATAATTCCATTCTCCGTTTCTTCCTGCAAGGTCAATGAAAAGGTTGATTGCTGTGTGTAGGACTTATTTTTCCATTGTCTGGTTACAACAATTGGTAATGCACCTTTTTTTTTAAAGTGATTAAACCAGCCGCTAGGTCTCAATCCACCGACAGAAACGTATGGAGGAAAATCATAAGCTAGAATCAATACTTTTATCATTAACTAAAATTAATTATTTTCCTATGATTTGGTATTTTGCAGAAAAAATAGTGCTCATTATATGGCTAAAGAAAAAAAACAATTAGTTGTTTTAACATCTGGTTTTCCATTTGATGATAAAGAACCTTTCTTTGAAAATGAACTTGCATTTTTGGTTAAACATTTTGAGAAAATCATTCTTATTCCTGTTGATCGAGAACAAGATGGAGGTTTAAGGACTTTACATGCTAATTGTACTGTTTTATCTGGCGTTTATCTAGCTTCACAAACTAGTTATTTTTCAAAATTAAGGGCAGTATTTCGGGTTGATTTTATTAAAGAGCTATTTGAGATCATTAAAAATAAAGACTTTAAATTAACTGCTCTTACGTTAAAAACGGCAGTTGCAAGTCTTGCAAGAGCCAATAAAATGGCACGATTAATCGAACAACAAATAGATTTAACGGATGATACTGTTTTTTATTCTTTTTGGACAGATGATGCAGGGATTTCTCTTGCCTTATTAAAGCGGAAAAATCCTTTTTTAAAATGTGTAACACGTGCACATGGCTGGGATTTATATTTCACTACTAATACGAATCATTATTTGCCATTTAGATGGTTGATTACTTCTCAATTGGATCGAATAGTCACCGACTCAAAAGCAGGAGCAAATTATATCTCTAAAAACTGGACAAATGCCTCACAATTGGAAGTATCTGCTTCTCAAATGGGTGTTAAAAAACAAAATGTTGATTTGTATTTTGCGGCCTCTTTTGTTGTCGTAAGTTGTTCTAATCTTGTGCCTGTTAAACGTGTCCACTTATTGGCTGAAGCACTGAATGAAGTTTCTAAGACGAAACCACTTAAATGGGTGCATTTCGGAGATGGAGACTTGATGTCTGATATAAAGAGGCAAATTAATGATTTTCAGTCAACTAATTTTGAGGTAGATTTAAAAGGACACGTATTGAATGAAGAGGTATTAAATTGGTACGGTAAGAATGAGGTGACTGTATTTGTAAATGTGTCAGAATCGGAGGGGATTCCTGTTAGTGTCATGGAAGCGATGTCATTTGGAATTCCAGTGATTGCAACAGATGTGGGCGGGAATTGTGAAATTGTGGACGCTTCAAATGGACGATTAATCCCCGCCCAATTTGAACTTTCAGAGTTAGTTGAAGCTTTGATGTTTTTTGATAATCTTTCTGAAGAAGCATTCCTGAGTTTTCGCCATCAAGCATTGAAAACACAACAAGAAAGGTATCAAGATGCGATTAATTACGAGTTGTTAGTTGACAAGCTTAAACGTTAAGAATTGGATTTTTTCAATCTAGATTGAAATGCTTTTTTCACCTCATTATAAGAAGCTTTGATAAACCAATGAGCAAACAAAGTAGGGTAAATTCGAAGTGCTATCCATGGACTACTTCCTCGTCTTATTAGCTTAGTAGAAAAGGTTATTAAATTGAATCTTCGGATGATAAAAGCACTCAATTCCTTAAATCCATTACCACTTCCTGTAATAATGTGATTTGTTTTAGCGGGAGTTTTAACACGTTTGTGAAACAATTTTTCTTTTGAGTAGTAGCAGAAATCACCTAGAGCTAAATAATAACAAAGTGTAGGGAAAATGTTGTTATATGGGGTTTTGCGATTGGGCCACCACCAAATTGGAAATTCCACATCTTTAATTGCGCTTGTTTTGAAAATACCATAGCCAAAACCATCGCTTGGATGTTTGATGTAATAATTCAATCTTTTGTAACAGTTCGGATTAGAATAATTAAAATCTAGTGGCGTAGTAATGGATTGATCATGTTCATCTATTTCATGATAGATGGTGAAAGCTGAAACAGCAGTTGGGTTTTTCTCTAATAGTTGAATTAATTCAAAAGCAAAATTTGTTTCCCATAAATCATCGTCTGCAGCCCACATGAAATAGGGAGTGTCAGCTGACTGCAACAAAAATTCCATATTTTTTGATATTCCGAGATTCTTAGTTTGACGAATGTAGGTGATACGATTATCTTGAGCAGCATAACGTTTGCAAACTTCTTCAGATCCATCTGTTGCTCCATCATCTGAAATGATTAAATGGAATGAAACCTTTTCTTGTTTCAAAATAGAAATTAACGAAGCTTCAATGAAATCAATGTCATTGAACACAGGCATTCCAATGGTCAACTGTTGCATTTCAATGACGGTTTAGTTTTAGTTTCCTTCTTATTCGATTCCAAAAATCACGCTTGATTAAGCGATAAGTATGTTGTTTGTAATGTTGAAATCCGCTATTTTGCTCAATTCCCCAAAATACAATAGCTGGTTTTCCCAAAGCGCTTGCTAAAGTGGCAGTGCCGGAAGTCAAACAATACAATTGTGAACAAGAGTGGATTAGATCGCAAAAATCAAAAAGAGTAGGTGTTTCGATAAATTTTGTGTTGTCGTTGGGGATGAAAAGCGTTTTATTGCCTCTCAACTTCATAATGTAATCAAAATGGATTTTGTTTCTTTTGAAGTAAATCATGGCGTCTTCATCGATCACATTTCCAATCCAAGAAACAAAGTTAGGATCATATATAGTGTGGGTGAATTCAGAACGGAAACTGGGTTGGTAATACACTTCAGGGTTGTTCCATGTCAAACCATTGTCTAGTTGGTACCAATACATAACTTGATCCAATAAGTTGGTAGATGAGGTTGGATTTACTTTTTCAACACAGCTTGCAATATCACATTTGATTCCAGGTTCATCAATGAAACCATCCAAAAATGGATTCATTTCCCATATCAGTTTTTTATAATCGGGATGACCAAATTTTGAATGTTTAGAAATGAAAACATGGTCGTATTTCCCACTCTCTTTGGCTATTCGAGGAATATGACTATGAAAAAGATGGTCACCTAAACCAGCATAGCATATTTCAAGGATAAGTATACGATCCATACTATTTTAATTCATTGTATATTTTAGAATACGTTTTCCTTTACCTGTTTTTCTTGAGTACAAAATTGGAATGGTAAAATAATGTTTGAACACACTAAAATAATTGATAAAATCGATTTTGAAATCCTTTCTGAAAGCTTTGTTAAATTTCCAAATGATTAGAAAGTTCATTATGTAATTTGACTGTTTAATGAAATGATAGAGTATGTATCCACAAAAGCCATGAATTTTATAAAAAAGTAAAGCAGAAGAAAGATAGCTTTGTCTATTAGCCCATCTTCTATCCGGTGTGCTTCCACCATTTTCATGTTTGATAGTAATATTTGTTTCATGAATGATTTGAAATCCTTTTTTACTGACTCTATGGCACAATTCAATTTCTTCACTGTACATGAAAAAATCAGGATCAAAGTTGCCGCAGGTTGTTAAAACAGTTTTAGGGAACAACATGAATGACCCCATTACAGCATTCGTTTTTAGTTTTCTTGCAGGAAAAAAATAATTAAAAAGAATATTTTGATCAATTAATTTCCTATAACTGGCAATAGTTGATGTAAATCGTTGAATACTACCATCCATATTTAACGGTTGGCATCCAAGAACACCGGCATTAGGAATTGACGAAATCACATTAATTGAACGTTCAATAGCATCGTTTTCTAAAAGTATATCTGAATTTAACAATAGTACAAATTTTCCTTTTGCAAGTTGAATGCCTAAATTATTTGCCCTTCCAAATCCTTCATTAATAGGGTTGCTGATCCATTTAACATTTTTATGGACTGAAGTTACCAATTCTTCTGAATCGTCCTCTGAATGGTTGTCAACAACGATTATTTCAAAGGTAATGGCATTACTTACAGTATTATAAACACTTTCAATGCATTTTTCGGTTAATGCAGGTGTCTTATAATTGACAATAATAATTGAAAGATCAATCATTTATACTCTACTGTTTTGACGGTTATTTATTTTTCAGCGAGCGAATAATTCTCAATGGGAACGTGAAAAACTTCCCTATTCTATATGTTTTTGAAGCATAGATTTCAACCTCTTTATTAATGATTGCATCTAATACAGCTTGAGCATTGAAAATGCTTGTATCAATAAAATTCATGTTTTCCAAAGTGTTGTCTGATGCTATACAGATGTTGTACATCGGGACACTTAAGGTTTTGGCTGAATCAATTTTTTCAAAATCACCATTGAACTCTGCAAATGCAGTTGAATGACCATCGTCAGCAACAATGATACTGTTGTAATATAGGTTTTGATTGAAATGTTTTGAATAAGAAAAGTGTTTACTTACGAGCGATTTGAACTCTTCAATATATAATTCCTTTACATGAAAAGGATTCGTGTATTTCGGGATGTCGGTATAATTTTTTTTGTCTGGTGATGATATAATAACTTTCCCTCCAGGTTTGAGAACACGCTTAAATTCAAGCATCATTTGTTCGTGTTCATCATGGTGTTCAATCGTTTCAAAACTGACGATTAAGTCAAAAACATGATCCTCAGATGGGATTGAAGAAGTAGATCCTAACTTATATTGTAAATTTTTCTTTGAATATTTTCTATTTGCGAATTGAACGACTTTCTCATCAATATCGACCCCAACTACTTCTAGTGCTACCTGAGCTAATAAATTACTTCCATAGCCTTCACCAGAAGCTATGTCCAGTACTTTTTTATTGCGAGCTAATTCAAGTGAGATTGCATATCTATGAAGATGATGAATCATGATTTCACTTCTCTTTGTTGTTGTTAAACGTTCTCCTGTAAAATCAAATTCGTTCATAGTTTTTTAATTTCTGATTTGAAATTTATTCTGAGTAGACCTGGAATTTGCCCACCATATGCCATTTTTCTGTCAATTTTACTTTCTACTACATCTATTGTAACTACATCTTTTATATCAAGATGAACCTCCATTGTTTTTAAAGTAGTTATAGCTACACCAATTCGATAAGTTAGATTATTCAAAGTGTTTTTTGGAATCCAACATACGCATTTATAAATTCCTTTTTCATGAACTTGTTCTTCCAGAATAAGTATAAAACACAAAACATTAGTAGAACTATATATATGAAAATTAGGAGAAGGAGAGCATTGGTCATCAAATACCTCATAGGTAATTTCGATACCAATTTCTTCATCTAACCCAGCTTGTTTTATTTGAGCGAAATTTGAATCTATAAGTTTTACTTCATTAAGTCTTACGGTTGAGTCCCCTGGTCTTTGATCTTTCCCCCAAATTTTTGAAGAATTTTCAAAATTGTTGGTATATGACTGTATGATTGAATGGATAGGTCCAATTTCTTTTATTTGACCTTTTTCTAAAAGAATTCCTTTATTACATAATGATTGCACAGCTTCAATATCATGACTCACAAAAATCACCGTTCTACCTTGACCTGCAACGTCTTGCATTTTTCCTAAGCACTTCTTTTGAAACTCGGCATCCCCCACAGCTAGCACTTCATCTATTATCAAAATTTCAGGTTCTAAGTGTGCCGCAACAGCAAAGGCCAAGCGCACGTACATACCTGATGAATAATGCTTGACAGGAGTGTCAATGAATTTATCAATTCCCGAGAATGCAACAATTTCATCAAATTTTTCAGCAACTTCTTTTTTGGTCATCCCTAAGATTGTACCATTGAGGTAAATATTTTCCCGTCCTGTTAACTCGTGATGAAAACCGGTACCTACTTCCAAAAGGGAGGCTACTCTGCCGTTGATTTTTATTTGGCCTTCTGTTGGTCTTGTAATTTGAGAAAGTAATTTTAACATGGTACTTTTTCCCGCACCATTTCGTCCTATTATTCCTACAACATCACCTTTATTGATTTCAAAACTGATGTCTTTCAGTGCCCAAAATTCTCGTGATGTATCGTATGCGTTTTTGTTGAATAAAGCTTGTAATGAACCGCGAAACGATTCGTTTTTACGCATGCCAATGATATACTTTTTGGAAATGTTTTCAACTTTTATGGCTAATTCTGGATTCATTTGATCTTTATTGAATTAAACATAATCAGCCATTTCTGATTCTACTTTATTAAAATAGAAAAGCCCTGAAATAAATAGCACTAACACCATGACAATGGAAATCCAAAAAAAACCTCCTGGGGGATCTCCACCAAAAATTGACCAACGAAAACCTTGAATGACTCCTGCCATGGGATTAAGAAAATAAATTTCTGCAGCCCATTTGGGTAAATGTTGTGTGGCAAACTCCGCAGGATAAGCGATGGGCGTTATATAAAGACCAATTTGAACAATAAAAGGAACTACATGTTGAAAATCCCTGTATCGAACTGTAAGTGCACTCAACCAAATCCCCGCTCCTAAAGCGGCAATAATTCCAATTATTAAGAAAAAAGGTGCTAACCAGAAATTGCTACTTGGATTGATCTGAAAGTAGATCATTAATACGATTAAAATAATCAAGGTAATTCCAAAATCAATCAAACCAACAATAGCTTTTGAAAGTGGAATAATGATACGCGGAAAGTATATTTTTTTAACCATTTCTTGATTCGTTATTATCGATGAACCAGAATTAGTTAAAACATATGAAAAATAAGTCCAAATACTCATTCCTGCTACAGTAAAAATCAAATGTGGAACAGGTGTCTTTACACCCACAAATTTTCCAAAGACCAAACTTAAAATAAGAATTGTTACGACGGGTTGAATCAAAGCCCATAATAACCCAATAGTCGTTTGGGCGTATCTAACCCTAAAATCTCTCCAAGAAAGTGTCCAAAAAAGATCTTTGTATCGGCCTAGTTCCCGGAAGTCCGGAAAAAATGAACGCTTTTTTGAATCAATGATTTTAGTGCTCATGATTAAATATTCTTTTCTAATTCAGATACCTGTTTGTCTGTGCTTTTGTCTTTAGTGAGTTTGTACAAGAGTATTAACACAAAAAACGGAAGGACAGGGGCTTTTAATCGCGCTAATATACCAAATAGTCCAGATGTAAAACCAACGAAATAAGCTAAAATAAGCACATAAATGATACTGAAAATAAAGTACTCTTGGGTGATGAGTACCTTGATAGGTACACCTTTTCGTGCTGTCAAAATCATTTTGACAAAAAAGTAAAGCAACAGCAAACTTTCTAAACCATTCAGGATCATAAGTGCATTCCCGGCTTCCCAAATAAACGGTCGAAAAAGCGTGGTTACTACGGCCATTGGTATCACTGTAATTAAATTAGTTGGGGAAAAATCGGTGATTCCCAGATCATACTTTTTGCCCTTATAAGTCTCGTTGTTTTGAAAATCTGAATGAATGATTTCTGCGGTTTCAACAATTTTGTTTGCCGAAAATTCTCCAAATAAATTGGAGCTATTGAGATAAACAAAGAAAAGGCCTAATACAACAGCCGAACCTACAAGTCTTGTAATGATTTTGGTGATGAATGGTTTATGTCTATTAAGTAAAAACACGATCATTATTGAAATAGGAAAATATACCGTTATCAATACAAAAGGACGAACGGCATAAAGCAAAAAGCTGAAGAACATTAATTGCACCATCAATGAAAATGTAATACGTTTTGATTTGTAGAGATAATGGAAAAATGCGGCCACCGTGCCGTAAATAGCACACAAAACAATGGTGTCTTTTGAAAGTCCTGAACACCAAAAACCAACAGAAGGAATAAACAAAAAAGCAATTGCTAAATATTTTGTCTGAATATTCGAAATCTGATTCATTAGAAGGAAAAAACGCCAACTGATCCATCCAGATATAACACCAAAAAACACATTAAGCGTTATATAACTTCCAAAAGAGAAAAATGAGAAAATACTTGCAACTTTACAAACAAACCATGAATTGGGTTCACGGTAAATCCATCTCGGCGGCCTGCCTATTTCAGACGTGAAATAACTTGCATATTGGTCTTCTACTGGTGTCTTCATCATCTCTGTGATATAATTGCTTGGAGAATCATAAAAAACCTTGTTAAGTTTTAAAGCACCTTGCCAATATGCCATCGTATCGCCGCCATCATATACAAAAATGTAAATAAGGGCGAAAATGGTACTAGCTATCAACTTCCAATAAAAATGGGCAAGATAAAATTTGAATTCTGGCTTCGTTCTATTCTTGATGTAAATGATATGCGCACCTGCAATAAAAATAAGGAGCCATCCTACTATTGATACGATATCAATCGCTGTAAAAAACTCAAATTTCATATTCAACGATGATGATAAGGTTCACCTTTCAAAATGGTCATCGCACGATACATTTGTTCAATAAAGAACATGCGGATCATTTGATGTGAAAAGGTCATTTTCGATAAGGAGATCTTCCCCTGAGCACGCGCATACAACGAGGTATGAAAACCATAAGGCCCTCCAACCAGAAAGTAGATATGCTTTCCTCCACGATTAAATTGCTCTTGTAGAAATTGTGAAAAGGCAACAGAACTAAATTCTTTTCCATTTTCATCCAAAAGGAATACAGAATCCCCGGATTGGATTTTTTCTAAGAACATTTCAGCCTCTTTTTGTTTGATCTGTTCTTCACTCAAATTCTTGGCTTGTTTCACATCCGGTAAGATTTTTAACTCAAAAGAGATATAATGGGCTAGGCGCTTTAAATATTCTTTTTCGCCCTCTTCCAGAAATGATTTCCCCGTTTTTCCTATGCATAGTAGCGTTACGTGCATGCACGAAAGTACAATTATTTAACGATTTTTTTGTGGATCGAAGGCCCTATTCGTAACTTAACTCCATTACTTGCGTAAACATACCCGCACTTTGTAAGCTAAAGAAACATGAGAAAGTTGCTACTACTGTCATTCAGTATTTGGATTTTTGCCGGATATGCACAAAATGACACCACACGTTTGACGTATTTGCTGGAACAAGCTCCGGAAAAAGAGCAGTTGTTTGAATGTTCAAATATGATGAACGATGGTTATTTCTATCAAGCTAATTTGTTGGCTGATAAATTGTTGGCGCGCCAACCCAATAACTGCAATTACAATTTTCGTAAAGGCTACATTCTCATGGAATTGCGTCAGGATTATGTAAATGCCTTGCCGTTTTTGGAAAAAGCGGTAGAACAAACTACAAAGATCTGGGATCAATACAGTACTACTGAACAAAAGGCGCCAACAGATGCTTTGTTCGTTTTAGCGCGTTGTTATCACCTCAATTTGCAGATTGATAAGGCTAAAGCTTTTTACAACGAGTTCATTAGTACGTCGAATCCAAAATCGGCTAATATTTTGATGGCTAAGTTGCATTTGAAGCAATGTGAAGTAGCAGCTTACGAATTGGCTCACCCCAAAACAGCTATTATTGAGAACTTGCAAAGCCCTGTAAATACTGCGCTCCCAGAGTATTCACCTGTGATTTCACTAGATGGTTCGGCGCTTTACTATACATCCAGAAAACGATGGGAGGGAGCAGATCCAATTGAGCACAGAGATGATCGCTTGTATCAATATCCGGAAGATATCTATGTTTCTTACTTAACATTTGATAGTACTTGGACGGATCCTTTGCGAATCGAATTCTGTGATCCTGCTCAAAATGAAGCTACCATGGCTGTAAGTCCGGATGAACGCCGTATTTACCTGTATCAAGATACCGAAGGTAGTGGTGATATTTTCTATTCCAATGTGACCGATGAGCGATTCAAAAAGATCGATCACATAGAGAACAAGCAGATCAACACCTCAGATTGGGAAACTCACTGTACAGTAACACCGGATGGAAAAACCATGTATTTCGTATCTAATAAGAAAGGTGGTTTTGGTGGCCGTGATATTTATCGCTGTGACAAATTGGAAAGTGGTGAATGGGGTAAGCCGGAAAACTGTGGACCTACCTTGAACTCTCCTTTTGATGAGGAATCACCGTTTATCTCCGTGGATAACAAGACCCTTTATTTCTCGAGTAATGGGGAAACATCCATGGGAGGATTTGATATCTTCCAATCGATTTTGGACTCAACAGGAAAGTGGTCAAAACCAATGAATCTTGGCCACCCTTTTAACTCTTGTGGAGATGATTTGTTCTATACCACAACGTTTGATGGATACACGGGATATTTAACTTCTGTTCGTCCTGAAGGCAAAGGGGAAAAGGATATCTACATGATCAAGAATGATTATTTGGGAATTTATCCATTGGCCGTATTGAAGGGAAATATTCGCTTGCGAAACGGTGCTAAAATGCCCGAAGATCTGGCGATTGATCTGAAATGTAAGTCATGTGAAAATGATGTTACACGTCACTTATTCCCGAGATTTCGAGATGGATTCTTCATGGCGGATTTAGGTTTGTGTACGCAATATGACCTAGTTTATACTCGAAATGACGGAAAGGAGGTTGTTTACACAGATACTCTTTCAACGAATTGTGGCTATTTGCAACAAGTAGTTTACAGAGAGTTGTGGTTAGATGCTTCTGGTAAATTATCGAGATTGTACTTCATAGATGGGACTATTCGCGATAGTAAAACAAACGAAGTGGTTGCTGATGCGAAGGTTACACTTAAAGATGCAAGTACCGGAGAGATTCTGGCCAGCGTTATGACTGACTCAAAGGGATATTTTGTTTCGGATTCGATCTTTGGAAAATTGCCAGGTGATCCGATGAAAATACATTTGGATGTTACCAAAACTGGATACGCTCCTACATCGGTAGATGCTGACATTACGTTCGGAGGTGAGCCTACTGTACATTTGAATGAAGTTATCAATCCGTTGGTTGCTGAGTTGGAAGTTGGAACAGATCTTGGTTTGGTGATCAACCCGATTTACTTCGATTACCGTAAATGGAATATCCGTCCTGATGCCGCAGCTGAATTGGATAAGATTGTTAAGATCATGAAGGACAATCCAAAGATAAAGATCGCTTTGGGTTCCCACACAGATGCGCGCGGTACGGATGAGGAAAACCGAATTCTGGCTGATAAACGTGCGAAGTCATCGGTTGACTACATCATTTCTAAGGGTATCGCCCGCAATCGAATTACGGGTACCGGATACGGTGAATCACAATTAAAGGTGTCTAATGAGGAAATTGATGCAACATATCTTTGGGTTGACAAAGAAAAATTACACCAATTGAACCGACGTACAGAGTTCATTATTGTTGCCAAGTAATCCTTGGGATAGTTATATGACTAAGGCTGCCAGATTTGGTGGCCTTTTTTATGCTGTTTTCTTTCGGACCTTGACAATACTGTTGATCCAAAAAAGAAGCACACAATATGCAGCGATAAAGGCAGGTAAGAGATAACGGTCTTCATTCATGCGCTGGATCCAAAACAAATAGACTAAATAAATAAGGGTGCCAATCGCTAGATACCTGAGAGGATGCTTGTGAATAATGCCGGCCGGTAGTAATACGAAACTAAAAACAACGAGCAATAACGAAGCAATCCTTAGGAACTCAACTAGCCAAGTGCCGCGATAGGTATCTTGAAAGATTCCCAAATTCAGATGACTCTTCGGTAGTTGTTCTATCATTCCTTGAAGCGGTGTGTATACATAATATCTCCAGGGATATTCAGAAACTAACTGCTTCCGTAGCAACTTGATGCTTTTGTTGAATTCTTGTTCTGAACGAGTCAGTTTCATTGCCTTTTCATCAATCGCTCTTTGGGTAACTTGGCCCCACTTTATGAGGGTGCCATGAACTGAAGCTGCGTCAATTGGTACATGCCTTCCTTGGCAGTATTCTTCTACGGCTTTAAGATCCAAGTTTCCGTCTAATGCCTTTCCGCAAAGTTCATGGAATAATTCTGGCTTAGTTTCCCAAATGCGAAAGAGATCTGACAATTTTTCATGTGGAGGTCTGTATGTACTCAAATTCGCTTCATGGTAAATAGGATGCAGGTCCAACAAATGTCCTGTGTAATATGCTTTTCTACCTTCCCAACCTAAAACCGCCAGGAGCATGATGAAAAATGCTATTTTCCAGTTTCTCCCCACGAGGTGTATGCGTTCGCGCAGTCGAATAATAAACCATGGGAGAAACAAGAGGAGCAGCACGGGACGAAACAGATAAATAAGCATTAAGAAGCTTCCCAAAATGAATCCGGACCTGTTTTGATAGAATAAAGTTATTCCAATCACGATCAATGAAACAACCAATGCCTCGCTGATGGAATAACTCAAGAATCCGTAAAAACAAGGAAGCACCGTGAAAAGGAACAACCCCGTAACGCACCAAATCTGTGAAGTAGCTAATAGTAATTGATTCAAACATCGAATGGCGATGAGGTGGAGTAGTATGGCAAAGATCATGAAGATCACTTTGCTCCCGCCTGGAGAAATCCAAAAGCCAATGGCGTAGATCCATCCTACAAGTGGAGGACGTTGTACATAAGAGGAAGGCCCTTCTGAGTTGTCTTTCCAAACGCCATGATCGATCCAATTCTCGGCTGGTCGCAAATAAGATGCATCGTCTGCAGTTTCGTGAATGCCAAAAGGAAGTTGGAAGGCGCGTTGTTCCAGGGCAATACTTATAAGGATCATTACTAATCCGAAAAGTATCCAACCAAGTGTTTGCCTTTTGTGCTGCATGTACAAATTAACGGATTTCCTGTGAGATCAAGCGTGTAAACCTTCGTTTCACTTTTTTTAAGAACTCGTCTACTTAGGCATTATATTTGTTAACTTGTTGCCGACTAAAAAAATACGATATGGGAATCTTGTTTTCTTTACTTACTGCTTTTTTATTGAGCATCGTTGGGGGAGATGTGCCTTATACGCAAGTTGAACGAGCTATTGCTGACGGAGATGCAGCAAAGGTTGTAAGTTATGGAAAAGAAAAGATCTTGTTGAACGTGTTTGAAAAGGATGGGGTCTATGCGAGTTCGCAAGCTACTCAAATCCTAAAAGATTTCTTTCAGAAAAATCCTGCGAGCTCATTCAAGTTTTCCTACAAAGGAGCAGTGAGCGATGGAGCAAGTGCAATGGGTAATTACCAGTCGAAAGGAGAGACTTACCGGGTAACGGTCAAATGGGCTAAGATATCCGGAGAATATAAGATCGAAAGTATATCAATTTTGAAGTCCTGAGAAATCAGGATTTTTTTTGCTCCAAAGTGTTTAACTCATCCTGAAGCGACTACCTTTGCCTCATGTTACAAGAGATCATTCAAAACGCCTTGCGCGAAGATATTGGTGAGGGAGACCACTCTGCATTGGCATGTATTCCGGCAGAAGCTGTTGGAGAAGCGAAATTGTTGGTGAAGGATTCCGGGATCATTGCTGGTGTGGAACTGGCTAAAATGATCTGTAATGAAGTGGATCCGACTTTGACGTTTGAGACCGTTATCAAGGATGGAACTCGTGTAAAACATGGCGACATCGCTTTTGTTGTTCGTGGAAGCGCCCGATCTATCTTAGGTGCAGAGCGTTTGTTATTGAATTTTATGCAGCGCATGTCAGGAATTGCTACACTTACCAATGAATATGTGCAATTGATCGATGGAACATCTGCGAGATTGTTGGATACACGCAAGACTACTCCGGGCATCCGTTACATGGAGAAATGGGCAGTGCGCATTGGCGGAGGACACAATCACCGCTTTGCCTTGTACGATATGATCATGTTGAAGGATAACCACATTGATTTTGCTGGTGGTATTCGCGAAGCAATTGAACGTACAGAAAGCTACTTGAGCAATTTGGGGAAATCACTCAAAGTGGAGATCGAGGTGCGTGATCTGAATGAATTGCAGCAGGTTTTGGATACAGGAAAAGTAGATCGTATCATGTTGGATAATTTCACGCCAGCTTTACTAAGTGAAGCCTTGAAAATGATCGATGGACGTTTCGAAACAGAAGCTTCAGGAGGTATAACGAAAGAAACGATCCGTTCATTTGCCGAGACCGGTGTGGATTACATTTCAGTGGGGGCCTTGACACATAGCTTTAAAAGCTTGGATATGAGCTTGAAGGCGTCATTCTAATTCACTTCCACTAATAGGATACACACATCATCCAGTTGTTCCTCAGTGCGTTTCCAATTTAGAAAAGCATTTTTTAAATATGCTAATTGCTCAGCAGGGGCTAATTGAAGGCTGCCTTCATACCAATTGCGCAAGCCTTTTGTTTTGATCTTCTTCCCTTGTTCCCCGCCGAATTGGTCTGGGTATCCATCCGAGAACAGAAACAATCGATCACCTTTTTGCAACTGCATTTCCAATTCCTCAAACGGTATTTCGCGCTCGCTTTTTCCCACTGGACGCTTTGTGGCATCTAAGAAATGAGTGGTTTCAGATCGGCTCACCCAAAGAGGATTATTAGCTCCTGACCAGCGTAATTGATAGGAATTTTGGTCAAAACAAGCAATGGAGATATCCATTCCATCTGACAAATGCTGCGTGTTGGTACTCAAATAAGCTTTCAAATAGTCGTTCACGTGCTCTAAAAGTAGTGCAGGACTTGGTGTATTTAATTTTCGGACGCTTTCATTGAGCGCATTCGTACACAATACACTCATCATTGCACCGGGAACACCATGTCCGGTACAATCTGCTACTGCTAAAAAGACAAACTCCTTATCTTGGATTTTCTGAACAGTGATCCAGTAGAAATCACCGGCAACAATATCCTTCGGCAAATACCACAAATGGAATCGCAAAGGCAAGTAAGTGTCTTCAATTGACGGTAAAATGGCTTGTTGAATGCGTTGTGCGTAATTGATGGAATCTACGATCTCTGCATTCTTTTCTGCCAGTTCATTGCGTTGTTGTATGACTTCAGCTGTCCGTGAGCGCACTTCTTTTTCCAGTTCTATGTTCAGGTTGTCTTTAAGGGCATTTGCTTCCGCAAGCGCAATGATTGATTCGTCGTTGATGTATTTGAACCGCTGAAGAATACCAATTGTCAGAATGATCATTTCAAGCGCGGTTCCTAATTGCAAACCATATGCTGCTAAGAAACTATCCGGGATGACCCCGAAATTTCTTAGAATGAAAATAAATACCGTAACCTGTAATAATGAAAACGCGATGAGATACGTGTAGGCAGCACGTTCTTTTTTTCGCAAAATTATCAGAAGTGGTATGAAAATGGCCAGATTGAGCAACAAGGTCATACTGTTAATGCTTATTGCAGTGATCCAGAGAAAAATAGGAAGTGGGATCAATGAAAGGAGAGCATTCGCCAATAAGATCCATTGAAACTTCTGAAACACAAGCGCGAATCGAGGTAAATGTTTTCGGATGTTCAGGTATTCAATGGTGAATTTGAGGAAAAAGAAAACTCCTAAGCTGGCAAAAAGAGGATTGGCTCGATTGATCATGAAAGTCCATTCGGGCCATAAGTATTTGGATGCAAGTCCGAGCAAGGAAAATTGAAGTAGGGTAAAAGTGAGTGCATACCCCGTATACCAATAAGCAATTCGTTGTTTAAATAAGATCCCAACCGCCAAGTTTAGAAGGATGATGAAACCCATGATCCCGAATAGGACACCAAAAAAGAGTTGGTTTTTACTTTGTTTAACCTGGCCATAGCTCTGTGCCTCGAGCGATGCGTTGAAATAGAATTGCTCTCCTCCGTTATTAACGCGAAGCAAGATCAGGTGTTCTTTGTTCGGTTCAAAAGTAAGCGGGAAAGAAAGGTAGTCATGTTGGTGATTGAGTTGCACGCGTTGATCCCCTCCTTTTGCCACAAGTTTCCAAATTCCGGATTGAAACAAGTAAACGTCTACCTCGTCCAAAATAGGATTGGAGAGGTGCAGGTTTCTGTGAACAGTGCTGTCCTCTGGATTTGTTAATTCAAGTATGAACCATACATCAGACCGCTCAAAGCCGAGGTTCACCATGTTTTCCTTGAGCTTTTTGAATTCCGATTTTCTATTCGCTAAATCGGAGGCCTTCAATTTATTTGAAGTGATAAGATATTTCAGGCCGTTTGCGGGTATCTCCTGAGATTCCTTATTGGATTGGATATAGATTGCACGCGCATGCAGTTCTTGAACAGAACCTAAAGTTAAGATCAGAAAACAAGTAAGCAGCCACTTCATAATTCAGCCTATCTACGATGAAAGTAACTAATTTGGATTGAATTAGTTATCTAAAAGATCTTCTGAACCGTTATTTTCTTTGTTCGGATTGAAAAAATAACTGAGACCGGCGAATAATGCACCCGGCAAAATCACGAAGGTACTATAGGGCCAGAGGTTGATACGAATGATCAGTCCAAGGAATAACAAGCAGATGCCAAACCAGAACAAGGGATTGATACGATTCGATTTATCCGGATCGTTCTTGGCAAGTACAAAACCAATGATCAGAGAACCTAAACCGAAAAGATAAAGTCCGAATTTTAATAAGATGTTGTAGCCGTAAGTGTAATTCGTAAGTAAAGCTACTGCACAAACGAAGGCCAGAACATTGATCAATCCACTGATCTGCTTTAGTTGTTGATAGGATTTTTTAGTCATGGCCAAAAAGGATTAAAGGCTGTTTTGATCGATCACCTTATAAAAAGGGACTAACTCTTCAATGAAATTATTTATTCGTTCTTGCTTGTCCTCATGAATAAAGATATGTTGACATTTGGGTAAACTTTCATTCACGCGTCGAATGAACTGCAGCAGAGTAGGTTGTTTCACAAAATTATCGAGACTATCTATTATTACTAGTTTCAATTGATTTACGTGAATACCATTCTGATTGTAAAGGTCATGAATTCGTTTTGGGTTCCCAATGATGATATCCGCGCCTTCAAAAATATGGTTGCGTTGTTCGATCATTTTTCCTTTATCATCGGCCAATTCAACTGCAATTTCAGAACGTCGACAAAGGTGTTTTAGTTGGTCAGCTAATTTTCTTGCTCGATCGGTTGTGTCTGTGATCCACAATACACGCGGGGAACCTTCAAAAGCTTGTGGAGCCTTGAACAAAGAAAGGCTGATCAACATTTTATCAATGGTCTCCTTTTCACCTGGTAGATGTATTGCAAGTGATTCACCAGTTTTTATTCTTTTTAATAAATATGCATGCAGTTCGGAGAATTCGTTGTATCCCAGTTCTTTGCTTGCATCGATGGTAATATCGCACAATAATGCCTCGTCCATAGATCATTTAGTTAAAGTGATAGTGGCGTTTTCAATTTGATAATTCCAACCATCCAGACTGCGAAATTGCTTACAAAATCGTTCAAATAAAAGTAATCTTCTGTTTTCTTCGTGATCTTCTTCGTCAACGGCTGTAAATATAATGCAGCGAATCATAGTGTTTTGAGCCAAATAGTCCTGTAAAATGGCCAAAACCGTAGCCATGATCTTATACGGGTCGCCATTTTTTACAGTAGCATATTCATCCTCCTCGTTTTTTAAACTAAGGTCCATATATACCTTGGATACCAAATGCTGGTCTCTTGCAAACTGTACATTGTATTCTGTGCCATTTTCTGTAAAGAAACGGTAGTAACGGATACTTTGATAAGCAGGAGCTTCAAACGAGTAAGAGGTCAATGTTTTCAGTTTTTACCGAAAATAGGAAAAGATTATTAAAAGAAAAAGCCCTTACTCTCAAGAGCAAGGGCTTTTTTTAAGTGTGAATCAAATGCTTAGAAAACAACTACACGGTGTGTAGATTTAGCATTTCCTTGAACAGCATTGATGAAGTAACATCCTTTAGCAACATTCATAGGGATTGAGATCACTTGAGTTCCGTTTGCCTCAACAACTTTCGTTACAGAGATCAATGAACCGTTAATGTCAACCAATTGCAATTCCATTCCTTCAGTAGCATCAGTTACTTCAACTGTAATATCAGTTCCGGCAGCAACTGGGTTAGGAGAGATCATGATGTTGTTGATAACGCCATTATCTGTAATTCCTAATGTACCAGAAACATTGAAGTTGTCGATATACAAGTTTGAAGAGAAGTCAGAAGCTACGAATTCGATACGGAAACGAGTTTTTGTGTCTAAACCACTAGTAGAATAGTTGAAAGAAGCCGTTCTCCACTGGTTTGTGTTTGATGGAGCAAAATCATTGTTACCTACATATCCAGCAGTTACCAAATCAGCACCGTCGATAGTTGTACGCAAGTTCCAAGTTTTACCACAGTCACGAGAAGAATAAACAACGATTTTCTCAGTGATGTCATCCAATGAAGTAGCTTTTGTTCCGTAAGCGTAGTCAAAAGTTACAGAAACACCAGTTGTTGTAGACAAATCGTAAGCTGGTGAGATCAAATAATCTTTAGAATTTCCAAGACGATTGTAGTAGAAGTAATCTTCTGAGAACAACTGAGCACTTGAAACATCTTTGTAGTTGTTCAATTTGTAGCAAGCTGTATTTCCAACACCGCCTGTGCTAATTTTTTGGAATTGAGCATAGTTGTTTTCTGGGTTACGAACCATCCAGAAATCAGTTGTGCTGTTGTAATCGTCATTGAAAGGGCCATAATGCTCAGTCCATCCTGGTGCAACATAAACCATGTTGTGGTAATACATTGTATCTGAACCGTTTTCGTTCGTAGCGATCAATGTAGCACTGTAATGTCCAGATGTTGCATAATTAACAACCGGGTTAGTTGCAGTTGAAGTAGATGGGTTACCACCTGGGAATGACCACTCGTAAGTTGTGGTTGTACCTGGCTTCAAGTTGTAAGTAGCGTTGATCATTGTCACGTCATCACCTTCACAGATGTTACGACGATTCAATGAGAAATCAACGATTGGCTTTGGAACACCAGCAGTACCCAAAACACCTACTGCTGTAAGGTTCGAATCTGTCCAAAGATTGTTACGGAACGCCGTTTCTGAAATCAATGTATTACGCATTACAGAAACTTGTCCTTTTGTAAACATGTTTGAACAGTAAGAGTACTCCATGTAGTTTTGAACGTTATCGATCACATCAACGTCCCAGTAACCAGTTGAATTAATGGTGTCGTTACACGTGTTCGCTGTCAAATTACAAGTAGTTTGTCCAATACAGTTTGGAGTATCCTCGATACCATCATCTTGGTTACAGCTAGCTGCTACACCTGGATCGTTGTCGTTACCCCATGTGTGAGGCAATCCTAAATAGTGACCAATCTCGTGAGTCAAGGCACGGGAGCGGAATGGTTGTCCAGTTCCGATACTTCCGATGTAATCATGTAGAATGATAATTCCGTCAGGCCAGAAGAAGAATCCTGTAGTGGCCCCTGGGAAATATGCATAACCAGCAACACCTGCTTCACCAATAGATTTTGTAACCCATACGTTCAAATATTGAGAACGTGCCCATTGGTGCAATTTTGAATAATCGTCACCTTGATTTGTTTGGTGCGAATAAATGTGTTCGATTCCGGTAGTACCGTTTCCGAACGGGTCAATTGTTGGTAACACGAATTCGATTCCCGCATCATCTGCAAGCGTATCGAATGGTGCTACAACTGCTGAAATATCAGCATTCAATTTGCGGAAATCTTCATTCAAGATATCCATTTGGTCATAGACCTGTGCATCCGTGATGTTCTCCGTACCGTACTCATGAACGATGTGGAACACAATAGGAATTCGGTAAATTGTAGAGGATTTGGTTCCGTTCTGAACAATGTGTTTATTGTTCATGAAAAGTTGTTGTAGGTCGGCCTCTAACCCCGGATCTTGCTCGTACAACTCTTTCAGTTTACCCGGCAATCCACAGTGGAAAGAACCTTCCTGCGCAGTAACCTGCAAACTTAACCCCAACCCGAACGCTGTTAAAGCTCCCAAAAGTATTTGTTTGCGCATGTTTTTTAATTTTTAAATAAGTAACACTATAAACTTCGCTCCGAACCAAAGACTTTACATCTTCGTTCTTCCGCATTGTGCTGCCGCATCAGTTTCAAAAGCAAGGCTTTGTTACGGTGCAAACATCTGACAAACAATAGGTTAGTTTCCAGAAGATGCATTTGAGCTTTCTTAACGTAGTTTTAGCACACCGTAAATATACTTCGAAAATTCAGATTATGAAAAGGAAAACTACATCATTGATTAAAGTGTTCCAGAAATGATGTGAACGGTTATCGGATCATTTGTGATCTGTTATGAACGATTTGATATCCAAGAGGAAATCAATGTTTTCTTCAATCTTGTTTCCGATTACCAAGATATTTGCTCCGGCTGCTGCCAGTTGTTCCATTGTTTCGGTGCGCTGAATACCACCCCCGACAATGATCGGAGTCTTCAATCGACTTCTTAAGAATTGGATAACGTTTTCAGATACGGGTTCTAAGGCACCGCTTCCGGCGTCGAGGTATGTAAGGCGTTGTCCCATTAATTGACCAGCAAGCGCTGTCTTTAAAATGATATTGGCCTGGTCTCTTGGAATAGGGGTAGTTTGACTAATGTATGCAACGCTACTCATCTTTCCGCCATCGATCAAGATGTAGCTGGTTGGAATTACTTCGATGTCCATGGCGTCAACCTCTTCGGCACATTGAACATGATGACCGATTAGAAAGTCCGGATTTCTCCCCGAAATAAGATTTAAAAATAAGAGCGCATCTGCCTCTTGACTCAATTGATGGGACGCTCCAGGGAAAAGAACTACAGGTATGTTAGATGATTGTTTTAGAGCAGTTACAACTCGTTCTACATCGCTCCTTAGCACCGTACTTCCACCTACAAAAAAATAGTGGATCCCTGCAAATTCGGCCTTCTTGACAAGTTCGGCTAATTCCTTGGGGTCTAGTGCCTTCTCAGGGTCGATCAATAGAGCGATCTGTCCTGTTCGTTCACATATTTTTCGGTAAATGTTCTCCGGCATAAACGGGTTTTCTGGTGTTGCAAGTTATTAAAAAATGATCTAATTCAATGAAAGCCAGTTCGGTTTTGTAAAAACCATCTGTGTTCAGAAAGTATCCAAAAAGGGTTTCATCGAATTGCTTAACCCACAAATGTTCTTGAAATAACAATCCGTTTCTATTGGATAATTTGTACAAAGTCTCTTTGAATGACCACAGAAGGGTATAGTCCTGCGATGTCGAGTAATTTAAAGGTGCAATTTCATCTGCTGTGGTAAAACGAACAGAAGTGCGAATAGCTTTTTCTGAAACAGACTCTATATCTACACCTACCGGATGGTTTTCGCAAACTGCGAGAACTACAAAAGGGTAGGCGTGTGAAAGGGAAATGTATCCTTGTTTTTCCAAATATGGTGCTCCGGTATTGTCGTAGAAAATATCTTGATATCCAAACAATTGATGTTTTAAATGGCGGGAGCCAAGGTATTCCAATCTTTTAATAGGATGTTGGATGGACTCGAGCTTAATCTTCTCATTTTCAGTCAAGCTTTCTGCCATGAATTCAGACTGTTTTGGATCGATTTCCATACAATAAATGAAAACGTCATTTAAATTAAAAGTCTGAACCAATTTCATGGCTCAAAAATAATGAAGAGTTGTTGATAATTAAAATAGTGTTGGCTTTCAAGCCCCTATTTTATTGAAAAACAGCGTAAATGTAAGTCTCGTTAAATTCGCTAGCTGTTAATCTCTGTTAAGAATCAGTGTGCCTCAATTCTTATTTAAGAAATGTTAACACATCGATTTTTACTATATTTACACGCTTTGTTACACGAAAAATAGATGTATAATTAAACTGTACTTATGTTGCGAAAACTCAACTTGTTGTTTGCAAGTATCTTGTTAACAGCACTTTGCGGATGGTCTCAATCAGGATTGGGAACACTCCGTGGTAGTGTTATTGATAAGGAAAGCAAAGAGGCAATTCCAAACTGTTTGATTGCCGTAAAACAAAATGGACAGCTCCGTGGGTCGGCTACAACCGATTTTGACGGAAAGTTCCAGGTTAACTCCCTCGCTCCAGGATCGTACGACGTGGAAATCAGTAACCCTGGTGAAGGCTATCAAGCTACCGCCATTAAAGGGGTGATCATTTCTTCAGATCGTATTACCTTCTTGGACAATACAGAATTGGGCTTCCCAAAAGATGCTCAAATGATCGAGGAAGTTGTCGTAGTTGCCTACAAGGTGCCACTTATCGAAAAGGATGGTGGTCCGTCTGGAGCTACAATTACACGCGAAGACATCTCGCGCTTACCTGTTCGTAGTGCTGCCGGTGTGGCATCCACTGTGGGTGGTGTAAGCACGAATGAAGGTTCGGGTGCTATCTCTGTTCGTGGTTCACGTTCGGATGGTACTTATTTCTTCATTGATGGTATCAAAGTGCGTGGTTCTTCTAACCTTCCAAAGTCAGCAATTGAAGAGGTTTCGGTTATTACCGGAGGTCTTCCTGCGAACTACGGGGATGCTACCGGTGGTATTATCTCGGTTACTACTCGTGGTCCTTCTGCGAAGTATTTTGGTTCGATCGAAGCTGTAACTTCAGGTTTTTACTTTAAAGGTCAAGACCCAGATGGTTATGACGGGAAAGTGATCGGTTTGGATAAATTTGGTTACAACCTTATCGAAGGAATGTTGGCCGGTCCATTGTTGATGAAGAAAGATTCAACAGGTAAGAAGACAAAACCAATTCTTGGTTTCTTGGTGTCTTTGAACTACACAAGTGAATTAGATAGCCGTCCTTTAAATGGAGGAAGCTACCGTATCAAGAAAGATGCACGTGATGCGCTGTTGTCTTCACCGGTTCGTGCTGCTGCAGATGGAAATGGAACGTTCCATAATGCATATTTCTTGCGTGCTAGTGATTTCGAGAAAACAGCATGGAGAATGAATGCTGCTACAGCAACCTTGACGGGTTCTGGAAAGATCGATGTGAATACGGGACCATCAATTAACTTGACTTTTGGTGGATCATTTAACTACAATTACGGAAGTAACTATAGCTACACAAACTCTTTGATGAACTTCTCAAACTACGGAGTATACAAGAGTTTAGACTGGCGTGCTTACGGACGTTTTACACAACGTTTCTCGAATAAAGCAGAAGGGTCTTCTTCTCGTATCAAGTCTGCGTTGTACAATATCATGGTTGACTTCTCGAAGTCAAAAGACGAGTACTACGACAAGAACCACAAATTCAATTTGTTCAATTACGGACATGTTGGATACTTCGATCGTCGTTACCAAACCACTTATCAATTCGATCCTGCGACGGGTAACCAAGTTCAAGGGGCAGTTCCGGATGAGGTAATGGTTTATTTCACGCCATCTGAAACGAATAGTGCTTTGGCTGCGATTACTCAACAGTACTATGACATTTACGCAGGCGATCCAAATGGAAACTACAATACATTGTTGCAAATTCAGCAAGGACGTGCATTGCGTAATGGTGATGTTCCAACAGATGTATATGGAATTTGGAATAACATTGGAACACCAAACAATGGATTTGGAAAATCTGAGAATGATCAGTTCCGTGTAACTGGTTCTGGATCTGTAAACATCGGTGATCACTCGATCTCTTTGGGTGTTGAATATGAGCAACGTTGGGACCGTGGATGGTCAAACGGAAATGCAGGACCAATTGAATTGTGGACTGTTGCGCGTTTGTTGGCAAATAACCACATTTCCGAGTTGGATCTTGCTAACCCACACATCCAAGATTTTGGGTCTTACCAACAAATCTCTTACGACCGTTTGAATGCTGGTTATGCATTTGCTAACGGTGGTGTTTACGGTGGTCAGCAAAATAATGATGATCAGTCATTCTTTGATTACAATTTGCGTGAGAAGTTAGGGTACGATCCTGCTGGTATCGATTACCTTGTTATCGATAACATGGATCCGAATACGTTCCAATTGGATATGTTCTCTCCGGATGAATTGTTGAACTCAGGTAACAACTTCGTGAACTACTATGGATATGATCACACAGGTAAAAAAGTGAAAGGTCAAACGGATATCCAAAAGTATTTCGAGGAATTTGATGAGAACGGTAACTACCGTCGTTTCATCGGTTCTTACCAGCCGGTTTATATTGCTGGATATATCATGGATAAGTTTGCATTCAACGATATCGTATTCAACGTAGGTGTACGTGTTGATGTATTTGATGCGAACCAACCTGTATTGAAGGATAAGTACTTGGTATATTCTGCAAACAATGTTTCTGAAGCACGTGCAATTGCAGAATCTGATCCAACAACTTACGGGTGGGTTGCTATCCCTGAGTCAATGGGTGATGATTATGTTGTTTATGTAAACGACGTAACGAATCCTACTGCAATTAACGGTTTCCGTAATGGAGATACCTGGTATGATGCAAACGGAATCGTTGTAGAAGATCCTAAAGTAGTTCGTGGGGCAGCAGGTATTGCACCGTGGTTGAAAAACCCATCTAATGCTACACAAAGTAAAGTAACAGCAGATGCATTCCAAGACTACAAGGCACAAATTAATGTAATGCCTCGTGTTGCGTTCTCATTCCCTATCTCTGACGAAGCTTCGTTCTTTGCTCATTATGATATCTTGACGAAACGTCCTACAACAGGAGCACGTTTCAATCCAATCGATTATCAGTTCATTGAGTCTAGATCGAATACCATTAACAACCCGAACTTGCTTCCTGAGAAGACGATTGATTACGAACTTGGATTCCAACAAGTATTGACGAAAACGTCATCTTTGAAAATCTCTGCATTCTACCGTGAACAACGTAACAACGTTCAGTTGATCAACGTGTTCGAAGCTTATCCAAACACTTACCGTACTTTCGGTAACCGTGACTTTGGTACAGTAAAAGGTTTGACAGTTTCTTACGACTTGCGCCGTACAGGTAACATTCGTATGACTGCTGCATATACGTTGCAGTTTGCTGACGGAACTGGTTCTGACGCAACATCTGCTGCGACTTTGTTGACAGGTTTGCAAACAGCTGGATTGCCTAACTTGCGTAGTGTATTCCCTTATTCATATGACCAACGTCACGCATTCGCGATCACGATGGATTACCGTTATGGAGAAGGAGCTGACTACAACGGTCCAATGATCGGTGATGTGAAAGTTTTAGAGAACACAGGTTTGAATATCGTTACTAACGTGTATTCAGGATCTCCATACACTTCTCAAAACATCATTACGAGTGAAGGATTCATCAGTCCAAACTCTGGAGGTATTACAGGAACTGTGAATGGTTCTCGTTTGCCTTGGCAGTACCGTTTGGATATGCAGTTAGACCGCACATTCAACTTGGAATTTGGAAAAGAAGGTAAAAAGAAAATGGCATTCTTGAATGTTTATTTACGTGCTACCAACCTTTTCAATGCAATGAACGTTCTTGGTGTATACCGTGCGACAGGAAACTGGAACGATGATGGTTATTTGGCAGCTGCAGAATATCAAGCATCCATCCAAAACCAATTGGATGAGCAATCTTTCAGAGATTACTACTTGATGAAAATTCAGAATCCATTTAATATCAGTGCTCCAAGAACACTTCGCTTAGGGGTTAAGTTTGATTTCTAAGTTTATTAATGTTTTAGTATGAAACGAACAATTCAATATTTATCATTAGCATTCGCTTTGGTTGTAGCCTCTAACGCAGGGGCTTACAACCACGACTTCGGTAAGAAGAGTGGAACTGCCAAACCTGGCAAGCCAACTTCCACAACGAAAGGAGCGAACTGTGCTCCTGCGAACTACCGCAAGACCATTGCCTTTAACGACGTTAGTGCGCAATTGGAAACAGGTGGTTTGTTATTCTTGGACCGTGCAAACGGTTTGGCTACTTATAAAGTGCCAAAAACTGGAACCGTTACTGCTATCTACGCTGGAGCCCTTTGGATGGGGGGTGAAGATATCAACGGACAGTTGAAATTAGCTGCTGTTAAATTCCGTAATGACGGTAACGATTTCTGGCCCGGTCCATTAACAGTTACTGCCGGAACCGGAAACTTCAATCCAGCGGTTCCTCAATCTGACACTGCTCGTCGTGACTACGGAGATGCGAACGTGGATGCAGACCAATGTTTGCTTTACGATAACATCTTTACGGTTTCGAAAGCAGGAGTAGTTGGTTGGGTAACTTACTGGGAATGTAATCACCCGAATACGTTTAACCCGACTTTCGAAGGTTGTGAAGAGGTTGCGATGCCGTCAAACGATGTCTTGGCTCAGATCAATGCGTGGCCGGGTAATGGGGATCCATTGCGTTTCCAGGATTTGTTCTTGGCGCCTTTCTACGATCGTAACGGAGATGGTGTTTATGACCCAAGTAACACTGACGATGGAGGTTATTATCCTTGGTACAACCTAGGTCGTCCTTATGACCCGGTGTGTGTTGCTGACCGGCGTGTAACACTTTTTGGTGACGAAACTCACTGGTGGGTATTCAACGATAAAGGAAATATCCACACGGAATCAGGAGGTGATCCAATTGGTATGGAAATCCGTGCACAAGCATTCGCTTTCGCAACAGATGATGAGATCAACAAAATGACGTTCTATAACTATGAGTTGATCAACCGTGGTACACAAACATTGTACAACACATATTTCTCTCAGTATGTAGATGCCGATTTGGGTAACTATGCGGATGACTACGCTGGTTGTGACGTAACTCGTGGTTTGTCTTATATGTACAATGGTGACTTGAACGATGAGCCTCAAGCTGGACGTCCGGGTTACGGTCAAAATCCTCCTGCTATCGGTGTTGACTTCTTTGAAGGGCCATACCAAGATGCGGATGGATTGGATAACCCTGGTCCATATGTGGATACAACTACAGGTCAGTTGGTAATCCCTACTGTAGCAGCAGCTCTTGCTGGAAACGGTATCGTTTACAAAGGTTTGGGTATCGGTTACTCTGATGGTATTGCTGATAATGAGCGTTACGGTATGCGTAACTTCTCTATCTACACAGGTAACAACGCTCCTGCTGGTCAATCTGACCCGAATTCTGCTGCACAGTTCTATAACTATATGAAAGGTTTGTGGCAAAATGGTGACCAATTGTACTACGGAGGAACTGGATTCCCAGGAGCTCCATGTGTATCGTCAATTGAAACTAACTACATGTTCCCTGGTGATTCAGATACACTGAACTGGGCAACAGAAGGTGTAGATCCTGGATTCCCTTGGTCAGAATTTGAGCCTTGTGGGCCTGGTTCTTCATCTAACCCTCCGGGTGACCGTCGTTTCGTTCAGTCTGCTGGTCCATTTACATTGAGACCAGGTGCTGTTAACAACATTACAGTTGGTATCGTTTACGGGCGCAGTACACAAGGGGAGATCTTCTCTTCAGTAACTGCATTGAAAACTGCGGATACTAAAGCACAAGCGTTGTTTGATAACTGTTTCCGTATTTTGGAACCACCTCATGCACCAGTATTGACTATCCAAGAATTGGGTAACGAGTTGGTATTGATGTTGGATAACCCGAACAGTTCAAACAATTACCGTGAGCAATACATCGAGGAAGATAAGATCAACATTATCGATCCGGCAGATGGTTCTGTGGTTTATGACAAATTCTACCGTTTTGAAGGTTACCAAATCTATCAAATGTCAGATGAGGAAGCTACAGTAGGTGATTTGGATGATAAAACAAAAGCGCGTTTGGTAGCACAATGTGATATCAAGAACGGTGTTGCAGATTTGATCAACTTTGAGTTTGACGAAGAGTTAGGATTCTCTGTTCCTAAATTGAAAGCGGAAGCTTCTGATAAAGGAATCAGTCATACATTCCGCGTTACTGAGGATTTATTCGCTACAGGTAACCGTGGATTGGTAAACAACAAAACATACTATTATATTGCTGTAGCTTACGGTTACAACAACTATAAAACGTACAACCCGAATGATCCGGACGCATTGGATGGTCAGAAAATGCCTTACTTGCGTTCACGTATCAACGCGGATGGTTCACCGTTGATCGCACAAGCTGCGATGCCGCACTTGGTTTCTCCAGAATTGGGTGGAACTGTTCAAAATGCAGTTTACGGTCAAACTCCACGTATTACTCGTATCGATGGTACAGGTAATGGATACAATGAGTTGCAATTGACTTCTACATCTGAAGACTATATCGTTGCAAACGGATTCATGGAAAGACCAGTTTACGATTACAATGGTGGACCAATTCAAGTGAAAGTAGTTGACCCATTGAACGTAGTTGGTGGATATTATGAGTGTAAGTTCCGTGACTACGGAGCAGGTACAACTGCAATTGACTCTGCGGAATGGATCATTTACCGTTATGCAAATGAAGCTGCAGCTGCTGGTGGTCCTGCGAATGCTATTGACTCTGTGTCATCAGAAGTAGCGATCAACCAATCGAATGAGCAAGTTATCGCGAAGTGGGGTGTGTCTGTGCAGATCTTCCAAGATAAGTACAGTACGCCATCCGGAAACTCTGTTCAAGACCGTTATGCAGATCCATTGTCTTCTGCAATCGAGTTTGCTGATTCATCTAAGCAATGGTTGGATTTTGTACCGGATGATCCATCTTTGACACCATTCAACTGGTTGCGTACAGGTACATACAACCCGGATCAGACTACAGAATGTGATCCTTTCACAGGACCAGCTTACTTGAACCCTTGTTGTTATAAGGATGATGCTGGTCGTGATCCGAAAGAATTGTACAGCAAATTGTTGGGCGGAGGTATTGGACCACACAAGGTAACTGGTTACCAATGTGATTTCATGCCACTTGCAATTCCAGCGGCTTACAACGGATATCCGGCTGCACGTAAGAATGCATCAATTTCATTCTTGCCATCAGTGGACATCGTGATCACAGCCGACAAGTCTAAATGGACGCGTTGTGTGGTAGTTGAATTAGGTCGTGACGCCAACTTGAACGAAGGGGGTGCTGAGCCAGGTGAATTACGTGCACGTCAATCGGTTGACCAAAATGGTAACCCGGATGCGTCTGGAACAAATGGAATGGGATGGTTCCCGGGATATGCGATCGATTTGGAAACAGGTGCTCGTTTGCACATGGCTTTCGGAGAGAACTCATTCTTTGGTGGAGACAACGGATCAGATATGATCTGGAACCCTACTTCTACTGTTGTCGATCCAAATGGTATGTTTGTATTCGGTGGTAACCAACCAATTTGGGTATTTGGTTACAACATCAACGGTGAAGGATGTCCTAATTACGATCCGATCAACGTTAACTCTAACTGGGTGTATGACCAATATCAAACTGCAACAACTACTTCATACAAGAGATTGTTCACTAGTTTGATGTGGGTAGCAAATTCAGTATTGGCAGATGGATTCTCATTCAACGATCCATCGGATATCCCATGTGATGTACGTTTGAAATTGCGCGTGAACAAAGAATACCGTGATTTCGTTGCGACTGGTGACAACGGTGGTAAGCCAATGTATGGATGGTCTATGGACGATTTGAAAACAGTTACAGCTGATGCTGAAGCTGCTGAAAGTGCGTTGGATCTGATCAATGTAGTACCAAACCCTTACTATGCATTCTCTGAATACGAGCGTAACCGATTGGATACACGTGTGAAAATCACGAACCTTCCTGATAAGTGTACGGTGTCTATCTACAATGTTGGTGGAAAAATGATCCGTCAATTCAAGAAAGACAATCAGGTTACTTACTTAGATTGGGATTTGAAGAATGCTATTGGTGTTCCAATTGCTAGTGGTGTTTACATCATTCATGTAGAGGTTCCTGGTGTAGGAGAGAAGATCGTTAAGTTCTTCGGAGGTATGCGCCAAGTTGACCTTGAGAATATTTAACCAATACTGTTAAGCAAAACGTATGAAATCAATTAATAAAGTTCTAAAATATACAGCGGTGGCTGGAGTAGTGTTAAGCTGCTCCACCGCTTTCGCTGGAAACGAAGACCGCGTTGGTTCAGCAGGAGCTTCTCAGTTGTTGGTGAATCCTTGGGCTCGCAGTTTGTCGATCGGTGATGCAGGTATTTCGCATGTGAACGGATTGGAAGCTACGTATACGAATATTGCCGGTTTGGCTTTTACAGATAAAACGCAGATCAAATTCAACCGTACAAACTGGTTGGGTTCTGCCGGAATCGGTATGAGTTCAGCAGGTATCGCACAACGTGTTTCTGAATCAAGTGTGATCGCTGTTTCCGTACAATCGATGAATTTCGGTGACATTGAAATTACTACTGTAGATCTTCCAGAAGGAGGTATCGGGGTGTTCTCACCTCGTATGAATGTGTTTAACATCGGTTATGCACGTAGCTTCTCTTCTTCGATCTATGGAGGGATCAATTTCAAAGTACTTTCCGAAAGTATCTCTAACTTGAAAGCTACCGGTGTTGCATTCGATGCGGGTATCCGTTATGTAACAGGTGAGCAAGATCAAGTTAAGTTCGGTATCTCATTGAAAAATGTAGGTCCGGTTATGAAGTACCGTGGTGACGGTTTGTCTACAGAGGTAAATTACCTGAATGATGGTAATTTGGCTACTTTGGAGCAGCGTTCAGCTACTTATGAGTTGCCGTCTTTGTTGAACATCGGTATGTCCTATGACTTCATTTTCTCTGAAAATTCAAAATTGATTGCAAGTGCTGCATTTACAGCTAATTCATTCCAAAATGACCAATACCGTGTAGGTTTGGATTATGGAATGCAAGTTGAAAAAGCAGCGTTCAATATCCGCGCAGGATACGTTGCTGAGAAAAACATCTTCTCAGTTGAGAATCGCTCAAATGCATTAACTGGTTTCACAGCTGGTTTCTCTGCAGATGCGTTGGTTGGAAAAAACAAATCTGCACTGGGTGTTGAATACGCAATGCGTACTGCTGGTCAGTTCGGTATCATTCACACTTTTGGTGCGACTATCAGTTTGAAATAATCAGATAAAAACATATATTTGTTGCAACAGGAGAGTCCAATGGGCTCTCTTGTTGTTGTTATATAGACCAATAAAACCATTTGTATGTCAGACGTAGCTTATTATACGGAAGAAGGATTGCGAAAATTGAAAGATGAATTGCACGAAATGAAAACGGTGCAACGCCCACGTATTTCTGAACAGATCGCTGAAGCACGCGATAAAGGTGATTTGTCTGAAAATGCTGAATACGATGCTGCTAAAGAGGCCCAAGGCTTGCTTGAAATGCGCATTGCGAAAATGGAAGAGTTGATCTCTAAAGCACGCATTATCGATAATACCATGATCGATAATTCAAAAGTGTTCATTCTTTCCACTGTTAAGATCAAAAACGTTTCGAATGGCATGGAAATGCAATATACACTTGTTGCTGAAAGCGAAGCAGATCTAAAGGAAAAGAAAATTTCCGTTGATTCTCCGATCGGAAAAGGCTTGTTGGGTAAAAAGGTGGGTGATGTTGCGGATATCCAAACGCCAAACGGTGTAATGAAGTTCGAAATCGTTGATATCACACGCTAATGAGCACCATTTTCTCCAAGATCATTGCAGGTGAAATGCCCTGCCATAAAGTTGCTGAGAACGAAGATTACTTAGCTTTTTTAGATATCATGCCACTAAGAATGGGACATGTTTTGGTAATCCCAAAACGTGAAACAGATTATTTGTTTGATATGGAAGACGATGATCTGACTGGTTTGATCGTGTTTGCAAAGCAAGTAGCGAAAGCCTTGAAATTGGTTGTGCCTTGTAAAAAAGTAGGTGTCACGGTAATTGGTCTGGAGGTACCGCATGCCCACGTGCATTTGGTTCCCATGAATGCCATGAACGATATGAATTTCGCAAATACGAAATTGCAACCTTCATCGGAAGAACTTGCAGACATGGCTGCTAAAATAGCTGCCGCATTCTAGTATATAAGGTATGATTTTCAATTCACTCGAGTTTGCGATCTTCTTTCCGATCGTTTTCTTTTTGTATTGGTTCGTAACCAATCGCAGTTTAAAAGCGCAAAATATCCTGTTGTTAGTAGTCAGTTATTTTTTCTACTCATTCTGGGATTGGCGCTTTTTGTTTTTGTTGATGTTCTCAACGTTCCTGGATTATTTCACCGGGCTCCGAATGCACGATGCCAAAACAATTAACTGGAAGAAATTCTGGTTTTGGCTGAGTATTGGTGTCAATTTGGGCTTCCTGGGAATGTTCAAGTATTACAACTTTTTCGCCGAGTCCTTTGCCGACCTACTCGCCAATTTTGGATTGCATGTAGACATTTGGACCTTGCAGGTTATCTTGCCGGTGGGAATCTCATTCTATACTTTCCATGGCTTGTCATATGTGGTGGATATTTACAAAGACCGAATTAAGCCCGAGCGCAATTTTGTGGATTACGCGGTTTTCGTAAGCTTTTTTCCGCTTCTCGTTGCCGGGCCAATCGAGCGGGCAACTCACTTGCTTCCGCAAATTCAAAAAGCCCGGGTATTTGATTACACGAAGGCCATTGATGGGATGCGACAGATCTTATGGGGTTTGTTCAAAAAGGTTGTTGTTGCCGATGGATGTGCTGAATGGGCGAACATGATCTTCAATGATGCAGACGCTTACTCAGGAAGTACCTTATTCATGGGGGCGATCTTTTTCACCTTCCAGATCTATTGTGATTTCTCCGGGTATTCGGATATAGCATTAGGAACTGCACGCTTGTTTGGTATCGAATTGTTGCGAAATTTTGCATTCCCATATTTCTCTAGAGACATTGCTGAATTCTGGCGACGTTGGCATATTTCATTGAGCACTTGGTTCCGTGATTACTTGTACATCCCATTAGGAGGTAGTAAAGGTGGAACTTGGATGAAGATCCGGAATACGTTCATCATCTTTATTGTGAGTGGTTTTTGGCACGGAGCCAATTGGACCTTTATTATTTGGGGTGCTTTGAACGCTGTTTATTTTCTTCCCTTGATGTTGACCAATTTGAATCGAAACAATTTGGAGATCGTCGCACAAGGAAAATGGTTCCCAAGTATCCGTGAGATACTCGGTATGGTGATCACATTCATCATGGCCGTTTTTGGTTGGATCTTTTTCCGAGCACAAGACGTGGAACATGCCTGGAAGTTTATCACAGGGATTTTCACGAAGGATCTTTGGAAAGCACCAAATCTTCCGGAACTGGCAGATCTGACAATCTTCTTTATTCTATTCATGTTGGTGATCGAATGGTTGGGTCGTGAGTCGAAATATGCTCTTGAACATATTGACCGCATTCGCTTTGCACCGGCACGATGGGTGTTCTACATGGTATTGATCGTTTGTATCATTGTCCTGTCAGGTAAAGAACAAGAATTTATTTACTTCCAATTCTAAGCCATGAAAAAGTTTCTGATACGATTTGCGCTATTTTGTGTTGTCTTTTTCGTTGTAGATAAGGCATTTATTCTTGTTCGAAACAAGTCACCTGAATTGGAGGTGGACAAGCGCTTGGAAATGATTGTTACCGGTAAGATCAACGCCGATGTGTTGGTTTTCGGTTCTTCGCGCGGAGCTCGAAGCGTCATTGCGCAACAATTCATAGATTCCTTGGGCATTTCTGCTTACAATTTGGCTTTCCCGGGTTCGGATATCACTTTCCACGAATTTGTGCTGGAGCAGGTTCTGAAAACACCGGGCAATAAACGGCCGAAAACAGCTATCCTTGTTGTTGACGACGGAGATGAATTGAAACCTTCTAAATCGCTTAAATTTCGTTTAGATCGCATGTATCCATTGGTGAAATACAAAGCCATTCGCGATAAGTTGGTTGAACGAAAAGAAAAGAAGCCGATCATCAATGAATTGTTGGTCATTCACCAGTTGAATAAATCGAACTTCTTATTTAAACAACGTAAGTTTACAAAGAACGATTCGATCATGCCTTGTGGTTCGATGCCGATCGGACATCAAAAGAAGACGTTTGATAAGATCTACGGGCACGAACCTTATGTGTATTCACGAGAAGGTGAAATGATCCAAAAGATCCGCGCATTTCGCTCTTTTGTAGCTTTGTGCAAAAAGTACAATGTGCAACTGATAGTTGCATTACCGCCAAACTTTAGAAAGGTTTCAACCGGATTTGAGCAGCGTATGCGTCAAATGTTGGATGGTTATGGAGTCGTATGGAAGTATGACCAGAGTAATCCAGTTTACAGCAATCCGGATTATTTCTTTGACAATGCTCACTTGCAAACAAACGGATCTCGGGTTTACACCGCAGAATTGGTGAGGTATTATGCCAAACACAGACCGTAAGTGGATAAAGCATAAAAAAAAGGCTGCTTCTGATCGGAGCAGCCTTTGTTGTTAAAAGAAGATTTATTTCTTGTTGCCTGTTTTAGACTTATTCGAAACAGTAACGATCTTTTTCATGCTATACCATTCACACTCGTATTTCACCGACATCGTCACGGTATATTTCCCCGGCTTCTGGTAATAGTGCTTTTTCGTGTTTGCGGTACCTGTTGTTCCATCTCCAAAATCCCATTTTACGGGTAGTCCTTTCAATGATTTATTGGTAACCGTAACGCTTAACCATTTTGATTTAGCATCGAAATCCATCTTGGGGATCTTGGTAGCAGGTTTGAGTTGCAGCGTATCCAAATTGTACTTTTGAATCGAGTTGCGGACAACACTCCAGGCAATCTTCTGAATGGCGGCTGCATTTTCAGCGTCTACCTTCTTAGGTGCTACACCACCAAAAGGCGATTCTTTGTAAATAGAGGCGAAAAACGAACAAGCAGCTACATAACTCCCGTAAGGATTAGGATGGAAAAGATCTGGCTCATACAAGTTCAGATCTGGATATTGTTCGCGCACTTCTTTCCAAACCATTCCAACGGGCACCACCGGATAGCCCCCGCATGCCTGACTCATTTGCATATATCCTGCTTCAATGCGATCGGCCATGTCAATGAATGAATGATAGTCAGTTGTGTCCGATGTTCCGTTTTTATATCCCCAGGTCATGTAAAAATAGATCCGGGCGCACGGGTTATGCTGCTTCACGCTATCGATCAGTATTTTGGCATATGGAATGGTCTCAGTAGCGATGGTCAGTGAATCGTAGCTCAGCTCCCGACTCATTGCTTGGATGAATACATAATCCCAGCTGCGTGCCTTCATCTTTTTATAGGTATTCGGACGTTCGGTGTGTCCTTTTAAGGTACTTCCACTCACAGCAATCGTATCAGCGAATACGTCTTTGCCTTTTGAATTCGCAAGGTTTTGATAGATCTTGCACAAGGCATTCATGTGGGTGAAACTATTCCCGATGAACAAAACGTTTTCTGTTTGACTTACTACCTGTTTTCCGCTCAATAACAGGAGCAGTGAGATCAAGAGCTTCTTCATGTTAATCTTTCTTGAAAAGTAGTGTGTTACGCACTTTGAAATAAATGCGTTCCAAAGGCTCGATGTATTTGACCATTACAACGAAACAACTGATGGCTGTTACAGATATGGCAATGGAAGTCCAGGGTCCAAGATTTTCGTCAAATGCATACGGTTTAAGTCCAAAACCAAAAACACCACCATATAGAATGATCACGTGGACCACATAGATTGGAAGCGTATTCTGTCCAACTTTAAGGAATAATTTGGCCTTTACATCAAAATAAGCATCGATGAGCATGATGATTCCTAAAAGTGAGATTACTTGCCCCAAGCGGACAAAATGCGTTGCATTCAATTCCCATCGTCCTTCTGCGGTCAATCCGAGCGCCTCTGTCCATGAATCGATTTGGTTTAAACCGGCCTGAATGAATGAACTCATCAAGATTCCGACAATGATGAATGAGACACCAAACCACCACTCACGTGTTTTCTGTTCGTAAACGCGAATCAGATTACCCAATGCACCACCCATAAGTGTATAACCGGCATAACGCAAGAAACTAAAATCTGAAAAACGACCATAGAACATGTTTTGGATGATCGCCGGAGCACCTTCAGGCCAGAAACGCTTTTGATCTGCTGTCATTTTGCCCATTTCAATGAGCTTTTCGTCCCATTGAATGTGTGCTTTCAGCTGCGCATAGAAATAGAAGATGATCAATGCTGCGATCAGGTAATACCAGTAAACAGCACCTTTTTTAAAGATGTTGTAAACCCCGTAAACCAATAACAGGAAGAGAATGCCGATGCCTATAGATTGCAGTACGTGAAAGGCATAGAACCAATCCAGGTGAAATTCACTTCCATAATAAATGGATTGACCGATACTCCAAAGGTTTAATTGAATGAAATATCCCCAAAACAATAAGGTGAGTACGCGACGAAAACCTTTCTTAACGCGGATGTTGGTGAAAAATCCTCCTGCTCCTTTTGCAGTCAATAAATAGACGAAGATCAATCCCGTTACCGTAAAGAATAACGGCGATGTCAAGCCGTGAATGTTATGCCAGATATCGTAAGCTATGTATTCTTGTTTGCGATAATCCCAACTCAAAGCTGCCCCAGTAAAATGCCCTTCTAACATCAAGATGATCGCGATCGATCGCGTCATATCAATGAACTTTAAGCGTGGGGGTTTAGCTGACAAATCTGGGGTTGTGGACATGTTTCACAATTTAAGGAGCAAATATAGAAATTCTGCATGGCTTCCGATTTATTTTCCCTCGGAAAGCACCATTACACTCACAGGTTTCTCAAAACCTTCAACATACAATAAGAGTGGCGTGGAATAGATACCGGCTGGAATACCCTTCACGCAGGAAACTTCAACGATTGCGGATCGCCCCGGAAGAATTTCGAAAGGAGTTGCAACTTGATAAACACTATCCGCCGAATAGGCTGAAAGTACGCGTAAAGCTTGCGCTGAGTTGTTTGAAAGTGTTAGTTTCTGAATTGGGTGTGAGCCAGTCGCTTGCTGACCAAATACCAAACTACGAGGAGACCAATCCATCAAGAAGAACAGGCTGTCTGTATCGAGGTAACTCACACTTTGAATTTCAATTTTTCGTTCTACGGCTGCTGCGCGGGAGAAAACCGAGTTTTTCAGATCGTTGGGGTTATCACTCGTGATCTGGTTTGCGGTGTACTCTCCAAAAGGCAACCCTACAACTTCCAATTTTCCACCATTCGCTGCGGTTCCGTCGAGATACGGTGCAAAGGCGCCATTGTCACAGGTCTTCAAATGATTGACCAAGGATTGAATGCGGCGTTGTGTTAAGGCAACATTGTATTCCGTTCGGGCAAGGGGAGATGCAAAACCGCGCACAGAAACACGCACACGTATTCCTTTTTGAAGTTCTTCCAATAAGAGTGTTTTGAACAATTCCAGATCTCGGACACCTTTATCTACGTATTCCGTGAAAAAACTTTCAATATCCTCCTCCGCATCCAAAGCCTTTTCTCCGGAAAGTCCTTTGGAATATTCCTTTTTGTATTCCGGTATCATCGCCGTGTAATCGGAATACGCATCCATGTAATTGACCTTGGTTGTGGTCTCACGAGAACGAGGATCTGGAATGTCGTTGTGGAAATACAAAGTTACCGGCAAGCGCTTGTTTAGATCGGCAAGTGTTTCCTTTTTCGTTTCCGGTTGAATAATTTTAGGAATGCTATAAGCAAAGATATCGCTACAACACGTCGGATTTTTACTATACAAGACACCCAATCTGTTACTGCTCACAAAAGAACTGTCCCCGAATTCGAAATAGTAGTTGTCATTGGCAGCACTATTGAAAGGAAGTCCACCATTTTTCGGTGCTTCGAATCGTCCATCTTTTAATGTGCTGAAGTGGATGTCCGTTCCTCCAAAACCATCCCACCATGCTGATGCAAAATACAGTTTTCTCTCCTTTTCATCCCACCACGGCGTGATTTCGTTATCCGGACTATTGACTGCGGAGATAGCTTTGATCTTACTGATCTGATTACCTTCATTTTTCAGAACCGTGAAGTAAAGATCCATGCCGCCTTCACCGCCACTTTTGTCTGAGGACCAGATCAACCATTCTTCGCCATCGATGTATGCAATGGTAGGAGTAGAGGTGTTGGTTCCAGGAACATTGATCTCCTCACTCATGAAAGTTGGCTCAGACCATTTGTTTCCGATACGGCGCAAAACAGCAATGCGACAGGAATAACGATCGTCAACCGCATCACATGCCGAATAGTAATACCGATTACCATCACGGGAAAAACTGCCGTTACCGGTATGTTTCTTATCCAAGTTTGCAGCCTTGAAATCCACTTCTTTCAGTGTTGTATCCAGTTCAATGGTGTACAATTTGGTGGTGTAAACGGGATCATAGATCTCCTCCGCAGTTCCGATGGAATCAGCTCGTAAGGAGGAAAAATAGAATTGATCATCGTGTAAGGTGTGGCCAAATTCTGCGTTGGGTGAATTCAACCCTTCCGGAAGTTTAACAAGTAATAATTCTAAGGTGTCTTTAATGGCACTTTGGGCCCAAAGCGTTGATTCCAATTCCCGCTTTGCTTTCAGGTAGAGGTAATCTTTTTTGTTTTTGGCGTATTTCTTTTTGGCGCGTTTCAACAATTCAACTGCTTCTTCATAACGACCCTGCTGTTTGGTCATCAAGGCCCATTGTAACAACGAGGATGGATAAATTGCGCATTCCTCTTTGTTGTAAACCTTTTCGTAATAATATGCAGCTTTTGGATAATCCTTGTATGCGCGTAAGGTTTCGGCATATTTCCAAAGGATCGCAACGCTGTTTGAGTCTAATTCCAATGCTTTTTGGTAGTAGTCCAAGGCATACACATAATCTCCTTTGCGGTATTGTGCATCTGCAAACTCCAAGTATTTCCCCAATTCATTTTGTCCTTGTAAGACAAACGGGAAAAAGATCACGGCGAATAGTTTTAAATGTAATCTGGACATACGCGGTGATAGATGTTTCTGGGTTTGAAGCGGGTCAGTATGTACTCAGCGGAAAGTTCAAGTCCACCGCGAAGTCGACTGGCAGGAACCAGTTGGGAAATGTTTGTGTCGTAACTTACAGCTACAGACCAGTTTTGAATAGAAGCTCCAAAGCGCACCACCACGGCGTCACGTGCACGGAACCAAATTCCGGCGTCAACAGCTCGATAGGTGCCAAGCTTTTCAATTAAGGTGTAGCGCAATTGTGAACCGATCAGGATTTCTCGGTATTTTCCCTGAAAATTCAATCCCAAACCGGGTAATAAGGTGAAGTCCTGATTAAGCGGTCTCTGGTACTGCGCAAATAAACTCACCCGGCGATCGCGTTTGTTTACCTGTCCGTAGAATCCTTGATTCGGACGATTGATATTGTGTAAGCTGATCCCCGCAGTAAGTTTTTCCTTTTTATCCATCAACCATTGATAAGTTGCTCCAACTCCTGTGTTGACATTCCACTTACTGTCATTATTGAACGTTTCCTGTGTGGCTAATCCCGGATTAAAGGCGACACCGTCAAACTGCAAATCGAAATAAAAACTATTTAAATTAACTTGACGGTAGTTGAACCCAACTTGTAAACCTGCGGAAATCAGATGAGAGGAATCTCCGGTTAATTTCAAATGCTTGGCAGCAGAGAACAGACCCTCTATTGTTTGAAAGGTTCCATCACCGACTTTGTCATGAAAGAACACAAATCCAAATCCCATTCCTTTTGGTTTCCAGCGGAAGTCGGAGGAAACGGCAATGGTGGTAAAGGGTACTGTTACTGATCTCCATTGATCCTTGTAATTGGCATTGAGGCGGATATCACCCACAAAAAGTCCGGCATTACCCGGATTTTGAAAGGTTGGCTGTCTGTTCAGATGCGAAAAATGGATGTCCTGCGCCATCGAGAACTGCACTACGATCATACCAAATACCAACAAAAGCAAACGCGCCATAACTATCAAAAATAAAAGAATTTTACATTTCCCGTTGCTTTCCTGAGTATTTCGGCAAAGTGACCTTTCCGAAGTCAGTTGATAGTGAGCATTAGCTGAGAAAAATTGTACATTTATGGCATGAGATCGATCGTTCTTCGGATAACAGGCGGACTGATGTGTGCGTTGGTGTTGGTGAGCATGACAGCCTCAAGTAAGGGCTTTATGAAAAAAGAGCATCCAGAACTTATTGGTGAATACCGATGGGTGCTTACAATGCGCGATGGCAGGAAAGTGGATCATACTACGATTGAGGATGAGTTCACCATACGTATCAATGGTCGAGATCAATTGTTGTTCTTTCGGAATGGGAAGCGCATGCTGAAATACATTTTCACTCCAGGTGAAGCACCTTTACTCGAAGGTAATAACTATGTTTTGTTTCGGGATGGGGCTGAGCACTTTCCTTTGTTTTTTAGAAATGACACGGTTGCAGTTTTTGTTTACCCGTATGAATTCGACGATAATTATTTTGTGAAAATCAACAAGTAATTATGTCGCTTTTTAACCCTGATATTTCCTTTTATTCATCTTACCTAGATAGAGGAAAGTATCTTTTGACCTACCGTTTGTCGTTGCTCTTCATGATCGTGTTTTTCGCACTTACATTGAATGGCTTTTTCTTTGATGTACAATCCAGTATATTTTATTTGCTTGTTTTTCTGGTTGCATCCGGCGGTTTTGTTTATTTAGTGCGAACAAAAAAATACCAGCCTATCTATTGGGTGTATACGGTGGCTGCATCCATTTTAGATATGATCGCCTTGAATACACCGAGTCATGTGCCTCATTTTGCCGAATTCTGTTGGGTGTTTTCGATCATCATTTTTGCTTTCATTGGTTTAGGAAGAAAAGCCGTTATGTACTTCTTGATTTTCCTTGTGGCCGGAATTGGATATTTCATTTTCTTTAATTCAAATGCAGAACTTCAAAATGTAAAACCGATGGGCATTTTTGGTCAGTTAGGGATGCTACTGGAAATTCTTTTTGCGGTTTTCTCTGTAGTTTACTTACTGCACCAATATTCCTTGTTTCAGTCCTACGGTGAAACGCAATTGCGCTTGGCTAATGACGAGTTGGCTTACCAGAATAAGATTATTCAACGTAAGAATAAAGAAAATTCTACCTTGTTGAAGGAGATCCACCACCGTGTAAAGAACAACTTACAGATCGTGATCAGCTTATTGCGAATGCAACGTGAGCAAGTGAAATCCTCAGAAACAAAACACGACTTTACTGAAGCGATCAACCGGATTCACTCCATGTCATTGATTCATCAGCAATTGTATCATGAACGTGAATTGTCGAATATCGAAGTGCATAGTTACTTTACTGAATTGATCCAGAGTTTGCTTCGTTCTTATATGGGGGCGGATCGACATGTACAGGTTTCTTGTACTATTTCGGTAAAAGAGTTGAGTCTGGAAACCATCGTTCCTTTGGGTTTATTGATGAATGAACTGATTACCAATTCTGTAAAGCACGCTTTTGTGGATCCGGATGTGGTTTACGAATTGCGGTTGGAGATCCAAGCCCTTGGTTCAAACGGAATAGTGTTGACTTATTCTGATTCCGGAAATTGGTCACAGGAAGCAATTTCTGGTACAAGCTTCGGTCAAGAACTCATTGAAGTGTTGACTGAGCAATTGAATGGAACCCTGAAACGAACTGAAAGCACATTTAAGTTGGTTATTCCTGAGTTCTGATTACACAGAGTGGTTTCCCATTCGATGCAATGAATGTGTATGCTTTTGTTCGCAGCAGAGGAACGATTGTTTTGCGTTTCATCTTACGATTTTCAACAATACGTATGGTCCCATTTTGTATGACACTGTTTGGAATTCGCACCATCGTTTGTTTAGATCGAAGTGTATACCTTCCATTCAGTTTCGTTTTCATCTGTTTTAAAACGAATGCTTTTTTCTTAGGGTCATAGGTAGTGATTACTTTATCATTTAATTCAAATTGCAGGTCGGCGGAGATTAGATTTATTTCCGACAATGGTTTGATGGCTATTCCGTCTTGTCGCACGATTGCTCCAATGACCTGTCCCTTTTTTACAATTGTTCCGGATTGAATGACCTGATAAAACTTTCCGCTGCTGGGTGCTTTGGTAAAAAAAGGCAACATGCGTATTTCGGCAAGAATAATTTCATTGATGTCTGCAATAATTCCATTTTCTTCCAAGAATTTCATTTCCTCCCGGTAGGAGAATTCTGGAACCGACGGCAATAAATTATCTAGTTCGATGGATTTGCCATAGTTGCGCCATGTTGGTTCTACCGGCTCCAGGATCTTTGGGAAATTCAGTGACTCCAGTTTAGTTTTCAAGGCGCTTTTTAGATCGTGTAACTTCCAATAAGCAGTTTTGTTTTCTATTTGTGCTACAACAATTCCTTTGCGCACCCGAGCATTGTTTTTTATTGAAAACGACTCAAGTATGCCATTGTGTGAGGCGTGCACAGGAATGGTGTCCTGTTTGGAGGTGAATTCAAATGGAATTGTCAGAAATTCTGAATGGAACTGTTCACAGATTGGCAATTCGCCTGAACTTGCTGTGGGAGCTTCTGAGCACCTTGTGAAAAGAAAACCCAGACTAAGTATGAAGCAGTAAGATTGGAAATAGGATGTTGGAGTCATGATGCTGCGTACAGTTGTCCAATAATAAGGTTCAGTATGCAATGCGGTTACGATTTGGTTAAAAAGAAGTGAACTTGTTAATAACTTCGTTAACATTTAGCGTCTTAGGGCCAAAAATCGCTTGCTTCATACTCTATTTTTGTAGTAACGATAACTATGCAGGCTTATGTTTGGATCCATCTTAAAGAAAAAATTGTCGGACAATCAGTTGGCGAATGTCTTTCTGAACGGAATTTTTGAAGTTGTTGACAATGGTTTTGGTGAAATTGCTGATTTGATCAATGACGATCCTGCTTTTGTGGTTTCACCAAATTTGGAAAGAACAGCGAATGGTCAGTTTACAATGATCGTAATTGCGGCCAATGTTTCCTCACTTGAAAATACATTTGAAGCTGATCAAGCTGTTCGCATCGAGGAATTGATCTTTGAAAAAGTTGGTCAAATGATGGGGTCGAAAAAGGAAGAGGCGGAAGAAACCGTTCGTTCTTACCAAAAGTTCATGCAACGAATCAATCACCCAAGTAAGAACATGATTTACGCGATGTCAAAAGCAGTCTTCCACAAATACGAATTGAATGATTTTCAAGACGAATATTTCAAACGCTTGCAAGCGCCAAATCCACTGTTCTTAAAACGAATGGATCAGGTAGTGGTGAACTTCCTGTGGGATTGGGATGCCTTCTTTAAAAAATACCGCATTGAAGAATAATTGAGAACCGCTGAAAAGCGGTTTTTTTTGTGTTTCTTATGCTGTACAGCCAAGAAATTTCTTGAATTTGATTGGCATTTCTATGACATTGTGTAAATTTAAGTGCGCCAGTTTTTTAGGTGCAAAAAATCCGAAAAATAGCTTTGATAATGAGTTTACGTATCAATACATTCGAAGAATATCAAGAAACATACAACCGATCAGTGAATGATCCTGAGGGATTTTGGTCAGACATTGCTGAACATTTTGTTTGGAAGAAGAAATGGGATCGTGTACTGGATTGGAATTTCTTAGAACCTAAGGTTCGCTGGTTTGATGGTGCCAAATTGAATATCACAGAGAATATGCTCGATCGCCACCTTTTAGTACGTGGTGATAAAACAGCTTTGATATGGGAGCCAAACGATCCCAAGGATAAAGTTGTACGCTATTCTTACAAAGAACTCTATCATACTGTTTGTCGTGTTGCAAATGCTCTGAAGGCTCAAGGAATCCAAAAAGGAGATCGTGTTTGTATTTATATGCCGATGATCCCGGAATTGGCTATCGCTGTCATGGCCTGCGCACGGATCGGAGCAATTCACAGTGTGGTTTTTGCGGGTTTCTCAGCAACTGCCTTGGCGGATCGTATTTTGGATGCAGAAGCGAAAATGATTATCACAGCTGACGGATTGAACCGCGGGTCTAAGCAGATACCCCTAAAACGCATTGTAGATGAAGCGTTAGAGCATCCAAACTCAGTTGAGCGAGTGATTGTCTTTAACTGTTTGGGTTGGGATGCAGCTATGAAAGCTCAACGCGATATTTGGTGGCACGAGGCCTTGGAAGGTATGCCGGATACATGTGATGCTGAGGAAATGGATTCGGAAGATCCATTGTTCATTCTGTATACTTCTGGTTCAACAGGTAAACCTAAAGGAGTGGTACATACCTGTGGAGGTTATATGGTCTATACTGCCTATTCCTTTCAAAATGTATATCAATACGAAGAACAAGATGTCTTTTGGTGTACAGCTGATATCGGTTGGATTACAGGGCATTCCTATATTGTTTATGGCCCGCTTTTAAGTGGAGCTACCACGGTAATGTTTGAAGGAATTCCAACTTACCCCGATGCTGGAAGATTTTGGCAAGTAGTGGATAAACATGGAGTCAATCAATTCTTAACGGCGCCAACAGCAATCCGTTCTTTAATGGCTTTCGGGGATGAGCATGTGCTTTCTTACAGCCTGGATTCAATAAAAGTCTTGGGAACAGTTGGTGAGCCTATCAACGAAGAAGCTTGGAAATGGTATTACTTGCATGTTGGTAAAGAGCGTTGTCCGATAGTAGATAATTGGTGGCAAACAGAAACCGGAGGAATTATGATCTCTGGAATCGGATCTGTTTCTCCCTTGAAACCGACTTATGCGGGGTATCCGTTGCCTGGGATTCAACCTGTACTATTGAATCAGGAAGGTCAAGAGATCGAAAAAGCGAATGAAGAAGGATATTTGTGCGTGAAATACCCATGGCCATCCATGTTAAGAACAACGTGGGGGGATCATGAGCGCTGCCGAGTAACTTATTTTTCGCATTATGACGGCTATTATTTCACCGGTGATGGTGCCAAAAGAGATGAAAGCGGTATGTATCGAATCATCGGTAGGATCGATGATGTGATTAATGTGTCGGGGCACCGATTTGGAACTGCAGAGATTGAAAATGCGATCAATACCAATAAACGCGTGATTGAATCTGCAGTGGTAGGTTATCCACATCCGGTAAAGGGTCAGTCCATTTATGCATTTGTAGTATGCGAGGATGTTGTATTGACTGATGATCAAGACTTTGCACGTGGTGAGATTGTCGAGTCGGTGGTGGCGGAGATTGGTAAGATTGCTGTTCCTGAAAAGATTCAATTTGTTTCTGGACTACCTAAAACCCGATCGGGAAAGATCATGCGCAGGATTTTGAGAAAAGTTGCAGAAGGAGACACGTCCAGTTTGGGAGATACATCCACGTTGCTGGATCCTTTGGTAGTTGATGAAATCGTTCAGAATGCGCTTTGATCATTTTCAATTCAGATATAAGTTGAATCGGTAAGTAACTATTAAAATTATTTACGTTTTGGATAGGTGTTTCGTTCATCGAAATACTGAATTTTATGCCATGCTGAGAATCGTTGCATATCTCTGTTTTTTCATGGGGCTGAATTTCAGTGCCCAAGGTCAGGTGACTCCAACTGATTCCGTGATCGTGCCTTGGAATGTTCTAATTACCGGTGATGCGACCTTTCATTATTTCGTAGAAGATACTTCAAAGTATACTTATGAAATGATCCAGGAGGATGTGTATTACTTCGAGAAACACTGGCCGCAATATACATCTGTAAAAACTATCGGTTATTCGGAGTTTGGTTTACCAATTACTATGATGACTCTTCGCAAAGGAAAGCCTAAAAAGCATGCAGCCTTGATCGTAGGGAATATCCATGCACGAGAAGATTACAGTTCGAAACTGGCCATGAAATTCACCAATGTTTTATTGTTGTCATTGGATAGTTTGAGTTCAATTTATCCCAACGCCAACAATGTGCTGGATGCAATAGATGTTTACGTCATTCCTGTTGCAAATCCCGATGGCATGAAGATAGCGCATGAAGAATTTTCCGGGATCGAAGATTC
>VFQT010000367.1_pt1 | contig 68120 bp, 66 predicted proteins | sample 3512381 | NCBI WGS metagenome assembly VFQT01 (sample SAMN10412376, study PRJNA504923) | tailings metagenome | isolation source: Relicate 2 Philex TSF3 active mining site | place: Philippines: Tuba, Benguet | collected 2017-08-29
TAAATATATGGGATTACGAACGAGTAACTAGCCACACTTGAGCGCAGTGTGGCGCAACTTTTACCTTAGCTGCAGGCATTTCAATAATTGGGTGATGTGTATCTACTGGAGATGACGCATCGAAGATACGTCTAAAACTAGAGCCCCATTTTGCATCTGGCAAAGTAAATGCAGTCTCTTGCGTGGAGGAGTTAAGCAATAGCAAGAGACCACGATCAGGTCCTGCCTCAATCTGCACTGTCAGACTCCGCTTTTCACCATCAGCCCAATGTGCTTCTGTCATTTCATGCCCACCCAAACTAAACCAGGCAATATCTTTTCTTTGAGTTCCCAGATCAACTCGTCCAGTAAAAAATTCGGCAGCCACATCAGCTAAATATGTTTTGCGGATGCGCGTTAACTCTGCCACAGAATCACGTAGATCTTTCTGCTCATCCGTCAGCTGCCATGGATTGGCCCAACCACCCATAAAAGTTTCAGGAGAATCTGCGATATCAATCGACATATCGCGCGGCATTGAGTACGCATTATTTGAACCGGCTTGAGTTCTACCCAATTCATCGCCCATGTTGATCATAGGAACACCGGCCGATAACAACAGCGTTGTCATGATTGATTTTTTGAGGGAATGTCGAAGCGCGTTGATCTGGGAGTCATTTGTCGGACCTTCAAACCCAAGATTCCAGGAACGATTTTCATTGGCACCATCGCGGTTTTCCTCTAAATTCGCATCGTTACGTTTTTGGGAGTACATCACCAAGTCTGCCAAGGTAAAGCCGTCATGTGCTGTAACAAAGTTGATTGAGGAAGTCGGTCCCCGATAGAAGAAGACATCTGAAGAACCGCTGATGCCATCAGCAATATCTGAAACACCTTCGCCGTATCCACGCGCTAAATCGCCTAGCCAGAATTGTCGAACTGAGTCGCGATATCGATCATTCCATTCGCGCCAGGGATGTGGAAAGTCACCGAGGGAGTAACGGGAGATATCCCAGGGTTCAGCAATCATCTTAAAGTTTCGTAATACTGAGTCGGCTTCGATTGCTGACATCAGGGCTGAATCAAAAGCGGATGGTGTGGAATACAACGCAGTAGTTAGATCGAAGCGGAAGCCATCAACGCCGATTACTTCAACCCACCAGCGCAGAGAATCAATGATGTGGCGCACTCCATGAGGACTTGAAGCCCGTACGGTATTGCCACACCCGGTGACATCAATGTAATTTCCTTGACCGTCATGGCGATACCAAGAGTTGTTATCAATGCCTTTGAATGAAAAAGTCGGACCGCCCACACCGCCTTCAGCTGTGTGGTTGTAGACAACATCGAGGAAGAGTTCAATCCCATTTTCGTGTAATTGATCAACGGCCCATTGCAATTCTGTAACAGGATCATCGGTAGCGGCATATTCTGAATGTGGCGCTGAGAATGCAATCGCGTTATAACCCCAATGATTTTTGCGACCTCGTTCCCAGATTGTTGGCTCTGTTGCATAGGCATGAATAGGTAGAAGTTCCAGAGCTGTCACACCTAAATGTTTTAAGTGCGCAATCGTGCTGGGATGGCCGAGCGCTTTATAGGTGCCCCGTTCATGAGCAGGTATTTCCATATTTTTTGCGGTTAAGCCTTGTACGTGGGCTTCGTAGATAACTTCTTGAGTCCAGGAATAGATAGGACGGTGAATTTCGCGAGCGCGATAATCAGTAACTACCGAGAACGGTACAAATCCAGCGCTGTCGCGGTTATCGCGAATAGAAGTGTCACCCTCGCCACTGCCATCACTTGCAACATGTCCGTAGATTTCAGGAAGATACGCAACTGTCCCATCGAGTTTGTGTGCGTAAGGATCGATCAGTAATTTGGCAGCGTTGAAGCGAGATCCATATTCAGGCGCCCAGGTTCCGTAGATGCGATATCCGTATCGCTGCCCGGCGCGAACTCCAGCGAGGTAGCCGTGCCAGATAGGCCCGTTGCGATGAGAGAGTGCGAAGCGAGTCTCTACTAACTTGCCATTGACTTCATTGAAGAGGCAGAGCTCAACGGCGGTTGCGGCCTGGCTCCAGATAGCGAAGTTACATCCGCCCTCGGTGAGAGTAGCGCCGAGGATGCGCGGGTCCGCTGGAAGCATTGGCTCATCATATAAACCAGTTCGGTGATACTGAGCAGAATCAGTGCAGGTAAAAGGTCAAAACTTCGCTTGAAGAACCACGGAGTTCCATTCTTGATCATCCACTTGATGGAATCTCGACGGCTGCGATTATTCTGGGTCGAATATCTCATCTGCCCTACATTGAAGCCCCTCAAGCGCAGCAGATGTCCAAAATTGTCGGCGATAAATTGATGTCCAAGTCTGCTGGGGTGCATGCGATCCACATGCCATTTATTGCGGTCATAGATATCGGGTAGGGATCTTGTCTCTAGTAGGACTGCACCGTATTGATAAGCAATTTTTCGAGTAGCTTGGTTGACAGCATCTACACGTCTGCGGCACACACGAGCAATCAATTTTGGCATTGGAACAATCTTTGTCGGATCGTGCAACTCCAATAGCATCACGGTTGCACCTGTATAAATAATCTCTTGCACAGTCTGACTCAGGTTCGATTCATAAACCTTTGGCGAAAATCTATTCCGGAGAAGATCATTTCCTCCCACAATTACAGCAACTAGGTCTGGATCATGAATAAGAATTTTTGGAAGTTGTTCAAATAGGACTTCAGCTGATTGCGCTCCCGGCCGAGCTGCATTGATGTAGATGAGTGGTTCAAGAAATGCTTGAGCCAAGTGATATCCCCACCCGAAATACTGCTTTGCACTATTTGAATCCCCAACACCAGATGCCGCACTATCACCGATGATTGCAAAGGTGAGCGGCCTCTCCATTTAAGCCACCTTCAATGGATTTAGGGGGTGAAGAGCATGTAGTTGCGAGATTGTTTGTGACCAGGGAAATTGTTCGGCCTGTGCACGGCAACGCATACGAATATCTGGATCTTGCGCAGATAGCACCAATAATTTTTGGATTGCATCTGCAAAACTCGCTCCGTTGTTATCGGCAGTCAAGCCAACTTGCTGACCATTTGGAGTGGTAAGAAATTCACCTACGGCACTGGTGTTAGAGGCAACTACGGGAGTTCCGCTAGCGAGCGATTCGAGTGCAGCAAGACAGAAAGTTTCGATAGGGCCAGGGGCGATAGTTATATCCGATGAGGCAATCATTTGCGCCAATAGATTCTTATTCGCAACATATCCCCAAAAGGTCACTGGTATATCGCGAGAGGATTCATAGAGTTTTTTGTGTAATGGTCCGCTTCCAATAAAGACTAGACGAGCGTTCACTCCACGATTGAGTAGTTCTCTCAGTGCATCCAGCGAGCGCTCAGGTTTCTTCTCAGGTGATAGTCGACCGCAATGAATTAACAAGACATCACCACCTTTGAGCATGGTGGCTCGAATTTCGGCGTTAAACCGAGCTGGAGAAAAAGTCGCTAGATCTACACCAAGTGGAATTTGGACTACGTTTGGAGTTCCAATTTCATTAAATTCAGAGGCGGCAAATTTGGTCGTCGTCACTACAAAATCAAATTTGGATGCTAACCGGGCATTGTGCCATCGCACAAACTTTTTCAATGAGAGCCCAAAGTAGTTTTTAATGAGACCTTTAAGAGTTTCGTGGCTAAAAACAATCGCTGGAATGTCTCTACGAGCAGCCCACCGCCCCAGAGATGAGAGTGTAAACCGATCAGAAACTTCCAGTCGATCGGGGTTGAGCGCTTGTAAAACAGTTTTCACCTGTCTCGTTGAGCGAATTACTCGATAACCACCGCTAAATGGGATTACCCAAGAAGGCAGAGTGATACACCCGCCGAATTCGCTTGATTCACGAGAAAATTTCTTACCTGGCACGACATAAATAAAATCGTGTCCTTCTCGTCTGTAGCCAAGACCTAAGTTGTGGAGAGTGGTCTTAATACCACCGGATTTAGGGCCATAGAAGTTGGCTACGTGAATAATCTTCATGCAACGAGTCCGCGTTCTTGTGAAACCTTTCTTATGGCATCTTTGTAGTGGTTCATTAGTTGGGCATTGATGTAATCCCAGGTGCGATGCTCCACCGATTTGCGGGCTGCAAGCTGCATCAGATCGAAAGAGCTATGACTACGAAGTGCCTCGACCGCCTCGAGCAACTCATGTGGATCACTAGTGTCGATGAGAAGTCCGGTAACACCGTGCTCAATGAGATCTACCGGTCCACCTGTATCTGGTCCGATTACAGGCACGCCGCTTGCCAGGGCTTCTTGAATACCTTGGCAGAATGTCTCGTGTTTTCCCGTATGCACAAAAATATCGAACGACGCCACATATCGTGCTAATTCAGTTCCCGATTGGTAGCCCACGAACCGAGCGCGAGGTAGCTCTCTCTTCATTTTTGCAGTGGCAGGACCTTCTCCAACGATGACTAACGCAATGTCATCCTGTTGATCAAGAATCTTCAGATCATCAATTCTTTTTTCGTTCGCGATACGCCCGACATATCCAACAATCAGTTGAGCTTTTCCTCCAAGAATATTTTGACGAAGAGATTCATCGCGACGCGTAGGTGAAAAATTGACAAGATCAACGCCACGTTTCCACAGACGCACATTCTTGACGCCATTATGTTCTAGGTCGCGACATGCCCACTTTGATGGTGCCAAGGTGATGTCAGTTGCCTGATGAATTCGCGAAATCCATTTTTTTAACGTTGTGTGAGCAATGGTGAGACCATAATGACGAGCAAATCCTGCAATGTCAGTTTGGTAAACCGAGACCGTAGGAATGCCAGCTCGTCGAGCGATTCGTGCAACATAATGTCCCAGAAAAATGGGCGAGGCAAGATGGATTACGTCAGGTGCAAATCCTTCAAGTAATGGTTCTAGGTATCTCTTTGGAACGCCCATAGGAATAAGTTTTTTCATAGAGATACTGGGAACATGTTTGATTTTGAAACCCAAATAATCAGCGGGCGCACCTTCGCTTTCAGGGGCGATGATGAGAACCTCATGTCCCTGCTCCTTGCAAAATTCCAGCAGACGGAGAACTGAATTGGTAACACCGTTGATCTGCGGCAAGAAAGCCTCTGTCACTATTGCGATGCGCATGGCGGCAGAGTGGATGCAGAGCACAACCGGGTAGAGAAGTGCAGGTGAAGTGTTATTGAATGGACGGTGAAGTATTGGTTGAGAGTTTCGCGTTGTGAAATAGGCTACCCGTCAGTAACATTCCCGCCATGAAGATTGCTGTCTGCGTTAAGCAAGTACCCGACTCATGGGCAGAGAAGAAGATGGTCGGCGGGGTTCTCGATCGCGAGAACGTCGATGCTGTTCTTAATGATCTCGATGAATATGCAGTTGAAGAAGCGCTCCGTATCGCTGAAGCTCACGGCGGAAATGAAGAAGGCGGCCCTCACACCGTCACTGTTATTTCGATGGGACCAGAACGCGCCCTCGAAGCAGTGCGCAAAGCGCTCTCTATGGGAGCCAACGATGCCATTTTGGTCTCCGATGCAGCACTTGCTGGCTCGGATGCGCTCGCTACCTCTGCAGTTCTCGCAAAGGTGATCGGCGATGGCGGTTATGACATCGTCATCTGCGGAACAGAATCTACAGATGCGCGCATGAGCGTCATACCGGCGATGCTGAGCGCTCGCTTGGGTTGGGCGCAACTGACCTTTGCTTCAAAAGTAGATGTAGATCCAGCGGGCAAAGTTTCCATCACTCGAGTCACTGAAGCAGGCGTTGATGAAATGTCAGCTGCATTTCCGGTAGTTGTCAGCGTTGTCGAAAAGATTAATGAACCTCGCTACCCATCTTTCAAAGGAATCATGGCAGCAAAGAAGAAGACCATTGATCAAAAAGATTTAGCAACCGTTGGAATCGCAGCGCAGAGCGCGTGGTCGCAAGTAAAAGATGCAACACCACGTCCTCCTCGGGCAGCGGGAGTCAAAGTCAGCGACGAAGGCAATGGTGGAGAAGCGTTAGTAACATTCCTAGCAGAGAAGAAATTGATATGAGCACAGTATTGATTCTCGCTGATTTTTCAGGCGATAAGGCAACTAAGACAACAGCAGAGCTTGCAACTGCCGGTGCTCGCATTGGTGAAGTATCTGCAGTCGTACTAGCACCTAGTGGCAAAGGAAGCGCTCTCGCTTCCACTGTCAATCAAGGTCCAATAAGTACTGCAATTGTCATTGAATCAAATGATTTCTCGGCACATGGTGTTGCAGCGGCAGCTGATGCGCTGGCAGCACTTGTCAAAGAAAAATCTCCGGCGGCTGTGCTGATTGCTTCTCACGCTTTTGGTAAAGAAGTTGCGGCACGCGTTGCAGTATTGACCGAATCGGGAATCATCACAGATGCGGTAGATGTTGCATCAGATACAACCGCAACCCAACTTGTCTTTGGTGGATCTACGACTGTGCACTCACGGGTATCGCAAGGCTTTCCCATCATTACAGTGCGACCAAATAGTATTGACGCAGATCTGACTCCGAGCAGCCCCGCTGTCGAGAACGCAACTGCTGCAATCAGTGATGCGGCAAAGAAGGCAACAATTTCTTCATCACAACCTCCAGTTAAGGGAGGGCGCCCTGAATTAACTGAAGCAAATATTGTGGTTTCAGGAGGACGTGGAACTGATGGCAACTTCAGCGCCGTCGAAGCTTTTGCAGACACACTCGGCGCAGCTGTGGGTGCATCACGAGCTGCAACTGACGCTGGTTGGTATCCACATTCACATCAAGTAGGGCAGACTGGAAAGACGGTTAGTCCACAACTCTATGTAGCCTGCGGAATTTCAGGTGCGATTCAACATCGCGCCGGTATGCAGACATCGAAGACAATCGTCGTGGTCAATAAAGATCCCGAAGCGCCACTCTTTGATATCGCAGATTTTGGCGTCGTTGGCGACCTCTTCAACGTGCTGCCGCAGGCAACTGCTGCCGTTGCATCCAAAAAAGGCTAATACCGCAGCACGAACTAGACTGCTCCAGTGAGCGTTTATCTTGATCATGCGGCTACTACGCCAATGTTCGATGTTGCCATCGAGGCGATGAACGCATCCTTGCGCAAACTCGGAAACCCTTCATCGCTACATACTGAAGGTCGCGCTACTCGCAAAGATGTTGAAGATGCGCGAGAAAAAATCGCTCAGGCAGTGGGATGCCTACCGAGCGAGGTAATTTTTACGGGATCAGGTACCGAGGCAAATAATGCAGCAATCAAAGGGTTGTACTGGCACTCTGGTAAGCCAGTGATAGTTGTTTCAAGCATCGAACATCATGCTGTTCTCGATCCGGCGCTGTGGCTAGCCGAGCACGAAGGCGCTGAGGTCATACAACTTCCCGTCAATAGCGATGGCGTTGTGGATTTGGAATTCCTAAAAACTCTCATTGCAGAACGTGGTTCTGAAATCGCGCTGATTTCGGTGATGCATAGCAATAATGAGACTGGAGTCTTGCAACCGCTTGCAGAAATAGTGAAGTTGGCTGGAGATATTCCAGTTCATACCGATGCGGTGCAAAGTTTCACCAAAGTCCCGCTTTCCTATAAAGATCTTGGACTCTTTGCCATGACCATTAGTGCGCATAAAGTGGGAGGTCCGCTTGGAATTGGTGCTCTGATTCTGCGCAGAGCAGTCGAGATTCCTCCACTTCTTCACGGCGGCGGTCAAGAGCGAGATATTCGCAGCGGAACACTGAATGCACCTGCCATTGTGGCTTTTGCAGCTGCAGTTGAAGCTCATCTCTACGACGCTGCGAAGATTTCACAGTTGCGCGATAGTTTTGAAGCAGGAGTTATTGCAGCCCGACCGGATGCAGTAATCAACGGAAAAAATTCTCCGCGACTTCCTGGAATATCGAATATCACCTTTCCGGGGACACAGAGTGATTCACTCTTACTCTTGATGGATTCCGAAAAAGTATCGTGTTCAACCGGTGCTGCTTGTACCGCTGGGGTACATCGTCCCAGCCACGTATTGATGGCGATGGGTCTATCGGATGTGGTTGCGCAATCATCATTGCGCTTCTCATTGGGATCGAGCTCTACACAAGACGATGTTGATTACACGCTTTCGGTTTTACCACGTGTGATTGAACGTGGAATAGCTGTGCAAGCAACTCGATCTCTGGGAGCAGGACGTTCATGAAGATTATTGCAGCCATGAGCGGTGGCGTTGATTCTGCGGTCGCAGCTGCGCGCGCTGTAGAAGCGGGCCATGAAGTAATTGGTGTTCACCTTGCTCTCTCTTCCAATCCACAGAAGTATCGCAGTGGTGCGCGGGGATGTTGCACAATCGAAGATTCACACGATGCCCGTCGCGCTGCCGATGTGATTGGAATTCCTTTTTACATCTGGGATATGGCAGATGAATTTCATCAAGGGGTCGTCGAGAATTTTATGAGCGAATATGCGGCAGGACGTACGCCAAATCCATGTTTGCGATGTAATGAAAAGATTAAGTTTGCAGCAGTTCTTGATCGCGCTAGAGCGATGGGATTTGATGGTGTTGTGACGGGACATTACGCACGTACGCGCGAAACTTCAGAAGGACGCACTCTGCATCGCGCTGTAGATCCGTTGAAAGATCAGTCATATGTCCTGGCAGTTCTCAATCGCGAACAAATCAATGGCGCTATCTTTCCGCTAGGCGATACTGAGAAAGTTGATATACGCAAAGAGGCGCAGGCTCGTGGATTAGCGGTGGCTCAAAAGCCAGATAGCCACGATATCTGTTTCGTTCCTTCAGGTGATAATGCGGGCTGGTTACGTGATCGATTAGGAAGCGAAGTTGGGCCAATTGTGGATCAAGATGGCACCAAGATTGGCGAACATAAAGGTGCTTACACCTACACCATTGGTCAACGTAAAGGTCTAGGTTTGACGGTACCAACTGCAGATGGATCACCTCGATTTGTTCTCAAGATCGAACCAGTTTCCAACACGGTTGTTGTCGGTCCGCGTGAAGATTTGGCAGTGAACTCAATGCGTGGTGAAAATCCGATTTTTTGTGGGCCTGAAGTTGGCACAACTCCTACACGTGGATATGTGCAGGTGCGCGCACACGGCGCGGCGCTTGAGTGCAGCTATTTTATGGAGAATGAACAACTAGTTGCCGAGCTTGATCAACCATTACTGGGGCTGGCAACTGGTCAAGCGATGGTGATTTATGACGGCGATCGTGTTGTGGGATCAGCCACGATTTGCGAGACGGCATGAGCGCCTCTGAAGTCAATAAAGCGCGCCATCGAATTGATGAGCTCACTCAAGAGATTCGCGATCATCAATTTAAATATTATGTTTTAGATGCACCGACAATCACTGATGCGCAATTTGATCTGCTTCTCAAAGAATTGCAAGCGCTTGAGGCTAAGTATCCAGAGCTGCTTGAACCGGATTCACCATCGCTTGGAGTGGGTGGCGGCTTTGCAACAACTTTCGAACAACGCGATCACATCGAAAAAATGATGAGCTTAGATAACGTCTTTGATAATGAAGAACTGACATCCTGGTTTGAACGAGTTGAGAAAGAGTGCCCGCAACCTGAATACCTATGTGAACTCAAGGTAGACGGTCTTGCGATTAATTTGCTGTACGAAGATGGGCAGCTTGTACGTGCACTCACGCGAGGTAATGGAACCACCGGCGAAGATGTCACTCTCAATGTGAAGACGATTAAGGGTCTACCTCATACCCTTGCTGGCAAAAAGATTCCTTCACTGATAGAAGTTCGCGGCGAAGTCTTCTTACCGGTAGCGGCATTTAATCAACTCAACGAAGAGCTGGAAGAAGCTGGTAAGCCACTCTTTGCTAACCCTCGAAATTGTGCAGCGGGATCGCTACGGCAAAAAGATCCCCGAATTACCGCTTCGCGCCCGCTTGATCTTGTTGTCCATGGAATTGGAGCCAGTGAGGGAATTTCTTTTACTTCACAATCTGATGCCTATGCGCAGCTCAAGAGCTTGGGATTACCTACATCTACACGTTTTCGAGTATGCAAGAACCGTGCAGAGGTAGAGGCGTACATAGAGAATTACCACGTGCATCGCCACGATGTAGAACATGAGATTGATGGCGTTGTTATTAAGGTAGATCAGATCTCAGAGCAGAAGAAGTTAGGTTTTACATCGCGCGCACCTAAATGGGCGATTGCATATAAGTATCCACCCGAAGAAGTAACTACAAAATTGCTAGATATAAAGGTCAGCGTCGGACGAACCGGCCGTGTTACTCCATTCGCCTATATGGAACCCGTCAAAGTCGCAGGCTCAACAGTCACCAATGCGACTCTGCATAACCAAGAGGAGATTGAACGCAAAGGCGTCTTAATTGGCGACACAGTCGTTATCCGAAAAGCTGGCGATGTCATTCCCGAGGTACTTGGTCCGGTCGTAGATCGCCGCGATGGAAGTGAAAAAGCTTTTGTCATGCCCACAAAATGTCCAGAATGTGGCAGCAAGCTCAGCGCTGCGACAGAGGGTGATGTAGATATTCGCTGTCCCAATACGCGCAGTTGTCCAGCGCAATTGCGAGAGCGCATCTATTACATAGGCTCTCGCGCAGCTCTTGATATCGATATTTTGGGTTATGAAGCCGCAGTGGCACTTTTGCAGGACAAAATCATTATTGATGAGGCTGACATATTCTCGTTAACAGAAGAAAAATTGATGAAGTCAGAATTCTTCACCAAGAAAGATGGCAGCAAGGGCAAAAATCTAGAAAAGTTATTGGGTGCGCTCGAAGAAGCTAAGCGCAGACCGTTGTGGCGCACCATCGTGGCACTTTCAATCCGCCATGTTGGTCCAACAGCGGCACAAGCGTTAGCAAATAATTTTGGAAGCATGGAAGCTATTTCTCGCGCATCAAGTGAAGAACTTGCAGCCATTGATGGTGTTGGCGAAGTTATCGCGCAGTCGATAGTCGAATGGTTTGCCGTTGATTGGCATCGCAACATTATTTCCTCATGGTCTCAATCCGGAGTTGTGATGGTGAATGCCCAGAGCCAAGATCTTCCACAAACGCTTGCGGGGCTCACCATTGTTGTCACTGGTGGACTTACAGGATTTACACGCGACTCCATCGCAGAGACGATTACTGCGCATGGGGGCAAGCCATCCTCATCTGTCTCTAAGAAAACTGACTATGTATTAGTTGGAAGTGATCCCGGTTCAAAGCTGGCCAAAGCCCAAGAGTTAGGCGTCACCATTATTGATGAGGCTCGCTTTTTAGAACTTCTTGAAGGAAAGTAGTAAAGTTCCCGTCATGATGAATAAGGCTTCTGAAGCAGTCCGTGAGCTCCCACTTCCTCCTGAGGCCTTCGGAGTTATCGCCTTCGGAGTCTTTGTTTTTCTGCTCTACATCACACTTCGTCTCGACAAGTAGTAAATCGTAGAGTCGCATTTAGTGAAGGTTGGACTATACGGCGGGACTTTTGATCCCATTCATGATGGACATTTGCACGTCATCAAGGTTCTGATTTCACGGGACTTAGTCGACAAACTTTTAGTAATTCCAGCTGGAAACCCTCGTTTACGTGCGCACAATCCACAAGCAACAGGTGCACAACGCAGACAGATGTGCCAATTGGCCATTGATTCACTTGATGAAGAAATCAAAAGTCGCGTTGAAGTTAATCCGATAGAAATCTTGCGCGAAGGTCCGAGTTACACAATTGATACCGTCGAAGCGGTAGCAGCAACATATCCGGGCGCACATATTGTTCTCATCGTCGGCAGTGATGCCTATGAAAAAATTGATCAGTGGCACCGTGCCCAAGAGTTAAAGCAGATGGTCGAATTTCTAGTAATAGATCGTCCTCACCATCCTGGTCAGGCCAATCTTCAGATCGATGCTCTTGATGTGTCAGCAACGCAGATTCGTGAACACCTATCAGATGCAGTACCGGCGGCGGTTGCAGCCTTTATCAAGGAGAATAACCTCTATGCCAGCTAGCCCTGACTGTATTGCCCGAACCCAGATCGCAGCGCGAGCTGCTGCTGAAAAATTTGGTTCCGAACTAGTTGCGCTCGATCTATCAGACCAAACAGTGTTGAGCGAAGTGTTCTTAATAGTGACTGCCTCCAATACTAAAATGTTGGACACAATTGCTGATCAGATAGAAGAGAAACTTCGTCTAGCTGGAGATAAACCGCTTCGGCGTGAAGGTACGGATGAATGGATTCTCCTCGATTACTCAGATCTTGTCGTGCATATTCAATCTAGTGAATTGCGTCGGTATTACATGCTGGATCGTCTATGGAATGACTGCCCAAAGATTGAACTAGATGTTGTCAAAGAAGAGGCGGCCGCTCGTGGCTAATCAAATTATTTTATGGCGACATGGCCAGACTGATTGGAATGTTGCAAATAAATTCCAGGGGCATACCGATATTCCTCTTAACGAAGTAGGAAGATTTCAAGCTGCTCATGCAGCCCCACTCATAGCAGCGATTAATCCAACTATGTTGATTGCCAGCGACCTTGATCGCGCGCAAAGTACAGCTCATGAATTGGTAAAACTCACTGGCCTTGAAGTACTAACTGATGCTCGCTTGCGCGAAACCAATTGTGGTAATTGGGAAGGTCTGACAGGTGAAGAGATTCGAAAAGTTGATCTTGATAATCTGCGGCAATGGTCCATGGGTGGCGATAATCCTGCAGGAGGAATAGGCGAACGTCGTAGCGAAGTGGCAGCTCGCGCAGTCGCAGCAATTACCGATGCACTTGTTGGTAAAGATAATCAGCGGATTGTTGTAGCCACTCACGGAGGAACTGCGCGCACAATCATTGGTTCGTATTTAGAGCTTCCGATTCCATTCTGGTCACGTATTGGTGGGCTCTCAAATGCGCAATGGTCGATTCTCGATCATTCACCAAAGGGCTGGTTATTGATTGAACACAATGCTGGTTCTATCCCAGAGCCGGTTTATGGCGAAGAATCTGGGGCAGTCATACCTGATTCAGTGCGGTAAAGTTCTCGTTTATTCGAGGGGATATGGCGCAATTGGTAGCGCGCTTCCATGGCATGGAAGAGGTTAGGGGTTCGATTCCCCTTATCTCCACAAAAGTTTGGCGAAATTGTCACTAGATAGAATGGGCTAATGGAAACTTCATCTGAACATCAGGCATATGACTTCGCCTACGTTCAGGAAAAGTGGCTTCCGATTTGGGACAAGTTAGAACCATTTAAGTCAGGTCGCCCAGATGATGCGCGCCCGAAGAAGTATGTCCTCGATATGTTTCCTTATCCATCGGGTGATCTCCACATGGGCCATGCCGAGGCTTATGCGCTCGGTGATGTGATCGCGCGTTATTGGGTTCAAAAAGGTTTTAACGTGATGCACCCAATTGGTTGGGATGCCTTTGGACTTCCTGCAGAGAATGCCGCAATTAAGCGCAATGAAGACCCACGCGTTTGGACTTACGAAAATATTGCCACTCAAAAAGCATCGATGCGTCGATATGCATGTTCCTTTGACTGGGATCGCGTTTTCAACACATGCGACCCGGAGTACTACAAGTGGAATCAATGGCTCTTCACCAAACTTCATGATCGTGGTTTGGCATATCGCAAAGATTCCGCAGTCAACTGGTGTCCTGGTTGCCAAACTGTTCTAGCCAATGAACAAGTTGTAGCTGGATTATGCGAACGTTGTGATTCCGCAGTCACCAAGAAGAAACTCAATCAGTGGTACTTCAAAATTACCGACTATGCCGATCGTCTCCTTGATGACATGGAGCAACTTGAAGGAAAATGGCCAGATAAAGTCTTAACAATGCAGCGCAACTGGATTGGTCGCTCGCAAGGCGCAAATGTAAAGTTTGTGATTGAAGGTCGCTCTGAACCGGTGACAATTTATACGACTCGTCCCGATACTTTGTACGGTGCAACCTTCATGGTGGTCGCAGCGGATTCTGCTCTCGCTGCAGAGCTAGCTGCGGGTACTTCCGTTGAAGCAGAGTTCAATAGCTATCTTGAGAAGATAAAGGCTGCCTCTGATATCGATCGGCTTGCTACAGATCGCCCTAAGACTGGGGTTGATCTCAAGCGTTTTGCTATCAATCCAGTCAATGGCGAAAAGTTGCCTATTTGGGCATCAGATTATGTTCTCGCTGATTACGGAACTGGCGCCATCATGGCGGTTCCAGCGCATGATCAGCGCGACCTAGATTTTGCACGCGCTATGAAGTTACCAGTTCGTGTGGTGCTTGAAACCGGAGAAGAAGATCCCAATGTCAGCGGTATCGCTACCACTGGAGACGGGACTTTAATCAATTCCGGTTCATTAAATGGATTAAGCAAAGAGGCTGCGATTACAGCGATTAACAAGCAGCTGGAAGCAGATGGACTTGGAAAGAGTGCGCGTAACTATCGCTTACGCGACTGGTTAGTCTCACGCCAGCGTTACTGGGGGACACCAATTCCGATTGTTCATTGTGAAAAATGTGGAGAAGTCGCCGTACCAGATTCAGAACTTCCTTTACTGCTGCCAGATGCCAAAGGTCTAGATCTAAAACCAAAAGGCCAGTCACCTCTTGCTGCGGCAACCGAGTGGGTAAATACCAACTGCCCTAAGTGCGCAGGTCCAGCCAAGCGCGATACTGACACGATGGATACTTTCGTAGATTCATCTTGGTACTACTTACGTTATCCATCTTCTACCAATCACTCAGAGCCATTTAACCGAGCAGATATCGATACCTGGCTTCCGGTCGACCAATATGTTGGTGGCGTTACCCATGCAATTTTGCATTTGCTCTACTCACGTTTCTTCACCAAAGTGCTGTACGACATGAAGATGCTTAATTTCACCGAACCATTTACTCGATTGCTCAATCAAGGAATGGTCGTTATGGATGGCTCTGCCATGTCGAAATCTCGCGGCAATCTTGTGCGACTCTCTGATGAATTAGAGAACCATGGAGTTGACGCGATTCGCTTATCAATGGTCTTCTCTGGCCCACCAGAAGATGATGTTGATTGGGCTGATGTCTCACCGTCGGGCTCCGTTAAGTTTCTAAGCCGTGCTTGGCGTTTATCGGGAGATGTTGCATCAGCGCCCGGAGTTGATTTCAAAGACGGTGATATTTCGCTTCGTAAAGCAACCCATAAAGCGCTCCATGATGCAGCCTTTGCTGTTGAGTCATTCCGTTTCAACGTAGCTGTTGCACGCGTTATGGAACTTGTTAATGCAACCCGTAAAGCAATTGATTCTGGATGTGGGGCTGCAGATCCTGCGGTTCGTGAAGCTACCGAAGCGATTGCAATCATGCTCTCATTGGTAGCCCCATTTACCGCCGAAGAGATGTGGGAGAGATTGGGCCATAAACCAGGAATTGCACTTGCCGGTTGGCCAACTGTAGATCCTGCGTTATTGATCGATGATGAAGTTGAAGCTGTTATTCAGATCAATGGAAAAATCAAAGATCGCATGAAAGTTTCGCCAAATATTTCGGAGAGTGATTTTGAAGCTGCAGCGCTAGCTCTGCCATCTATTAGCGCTGAATTAGCGGGGGCTACGCCTAAAAAAGTTATTGCCCGCCCACCAAAGCTGGTAAATATCGTTATCTAGTCAACAGTGTGAATCTAGGAATCCATTCAACACCCTCTGATATTTTGCGGCCTCTTCCACATATGAGAGGTGGCTAGACTCCTCAAAAATTTCCCAGCGAGAGCCTTTAATTCCATTTTGGTACGCCTGCGCTGTGGTAGCAGTGCATTCATCGAATTTGCCCGAGATGATGAGCGTAGGAACTTGAATCTGCTTGAGTCGATCTGTAACAACATGTCCTGCAAGAGTTCCATTGCACATCAATTCAGATGGACCCCACATAGAGTTATAGACATTTGGGTCAGCCAGCGCTTCATCAAAGATTTCGGTTACATCTGGAGGCATGGGAATTCGAATGACGTGCTTGTCATAAAACTTGTAAGCAGCTGCCATGTACTCCTCGGTATTGGTTGTACCTGCCTCTTCATGTTCGATAATCGTGGATGAAATTTCAGTTGGCATTTCAGAGAGCAGCTCCTTAACGCCACTGACCCAGGTATTGGAATCACCTAAAGGACTAGAGAGAATCAGAGCCTTCAGTCCTTTGGGTTGAGTAATTGCAATTTCGGCAGCGAGTAACCCTCCCCAAGAATGGCCAATCAGGGCGAAGTTATCGGCAATTTCAAGGTGGTTAATGAGTTCATAGAATTCCCGTACAAAGAGATCAATCTGCCAAAATTCAGCAGGCTTATCTTTCAAGGCAGAGGAAGCGCCACAACCAAGTTGATCGTATGTGACCGCTGATCTGCCTGCTCTCTCTGCATATCGAGCCACTGTCGTCATGCTCTTGCCGAGAAATCCTGGTCCGCCGTGAAGTGTGACTAGCGGAGCATGCCCAGATTTCAAATCTCCAACAATTGTGTAAGCGGTTTGTCCCAGCTCCCAATCTATAAATCCCGTACTCATTTGGTGAAAATATCAGCAACTTATGCACAGAGGAAGTATTTTGTACAGAAATTTTCTCGAGACTTGTGCACCATCCGCAGATGGAAAATTCACAGATCGCAAGTAAATATCTCAGCCAAATAAGCATATGGTGGAGCCAGCTTCACTTTTCACCGCTACAAAAACGTGGCCTTGCAATAGTCGCCGGCCTCGTCCTATTGATCTCTGCGCTCTTTGTCGCACGAGGCTCATCACAAGAAGTAGTAGCCGCGCCAGTACCTCTCGAAGTTGAAAGTGTTTCAGAGCAACTATTAATGATTGATGTTGCTGGTGCTGTCGTCAATCCTGGCGTGTATTCGCTTCCCCTGAATGCACGTGTCTTCGAGGCAATTAAAGCTGCGGGGGGATTGAAAAAGGGCGCTGACGCATCAGATGTAAATCAGGCCCGCATACTCAAGGATGGAGAACAGATCTATATCTTTCCCACATCACATTCAGCGCCTACGGGCGCAAAGAAGACGGTGCGAAAAAATGGCCCCGTCATGATCAATAGAGCAACCGTTAAAGATTTTGAATCGCTCGATGGTATTGGTCCAGTTCTCGCTAATCGCATAGTCGCATTTCGTAAAGCGAATGGTCCTTTTGCCGCCATTGAGGACATCATGAAAGTTCCTGGGATTGGATCAAGCACATTCGCCAAATTCCAAGAGAAGCTACGCGTGTAATCGATAGTCGCGCCCTCGCACTTGGGGGAGCGGTCTGGATCGGAGCACTTACACAGAGTTGGAGCGCACCCTGGCTTTTTGCGGCAGTAGCGCTCCTGCTGCTGGTAATTCTGCGAAAGCGCAAGAGCGCAGCTGTCTTGGCAGTTGCGCTGCTTATGGGCGCAAGTGTGATGTCAATTCGGTTGACTGCGCTGGAAAATAGCAAACTACATAACTTCCACAATCGTTCAGTCGAAATTTTGCTGCAAGTCGCTACTGATCCTGTGCGAGTAAAGCAGAGAGTCTTTGGAGACAACTTTGCACCTAAAAGTTTCTCATTTCTCGGGCAGGCGCTCATTGTCGACCAGCAGTATCAGATGCGTATTCCGGTGAGAGTCATTGCCGCCACTCAATCCGTGAGCGGATTACTTCCTGGGCAGAAGATTCTGGTCAAAGCCAAAGTGGTCAGAAGCGCTGAAGGTCGAGTAGCTGCGCTACTTATTGTGAGCAAGACAGTTGCAGTTATAACCCCAGCTTCTCAATGGGCAAGAGCGCTTGCCCATATTCGCCAAGGGTTGCGCGATGCATCAGGTAGTGGGGATGCGGGTGCACTCATTCCTGGAATGGTTATTGGCGATACTTCAAAGCAGAGTGAAGAGTTTAAGAATGAGATGCGACGCGCAGGGCTTACCCACCTAGTTGCGGTAAGCGGGGCAAATTTTGCAATTGTCTCGGCCTTTGTGCTTTGGGCAATGCAATTTATCTTTCGACGCACCAACTATCGCTTATTGGCAACTGCTTGTGCACTCGCCGCCTTTATTGCGCTGGTACGACCATCGCCTTCAGTATTACGTGCTGCTGCGATGGCTGCGGTTCTATTGGCAGCGCATGCATCTCGCCGTGGTCGCGATTCATTGCCAGCGCTCGGGGTAGCAATCGCAGCCGTTATCTTTCTTGATCCTTTTCAGGCACGTGACCCTGGCTTTGCACTATCTGTACTGGCAACCGCTGGATTGTTACTTGTTGCCCCGCGTATCAAACCTAAAATCTTGTCAGCGCCTATCGCAGCGATGGTCTTCTGTTCACCCATCATCATCGCGCTATCTGGATACATCAGCCCCATGAGCATTATTGCCAATGTTTTAGCAGCTCCTGCAGTCACGCCAATAACAATCATCGGATTTATCGCAGCGTTGCTATCAGTGTTATCTCCTACAGCAGCACACCTATTGATGGTCTTGATAAAGCCATGTGCTCTCTGGATTACAGCAATCGCCGATTGGACCGCCCGCTTTCCTGTCTTCACACTTCGCACCGGTCTGTATGGATTTGCGGCAACTCTTATTCTGATCGGGCTATTGGTATGGGGAAAAGGAAGAGTTGCAATAGCGCTGCTCGTTCTCGTTATCTCTGTGACATGGTTGCAGCGATTTCCAGCCGGGAATTGGCAAGTTGCCAACTGTGATGTTGGGCAAGGCGATGCTCTAGTCATTAATCTGCAGCACAAGCGCGCAATAGTTATTGATGTCGGCCCTGACCCTGAATTAATAGATCGCTGTCTACATCGGTTAGGTATTAAAGAGATACCTCTTTTGATTCTCACTCATTCACATGCAGATCATGTCGGTGGCTTATCCGGTGCGCGCAAGAGACGAACCATCGGAGAAACTTGGTATGGCAATATTTATGCTGGAACCACCGCGCAGATTGGTCAGTATCACATCACCGTGCACTGGCCAGATGGCGATGGATATAGCCCCAACAATTCAAGTATTGCAACCACGATCCGGAGTAAAGAATTCAGTCTCTTTGCCGCAGGTGATTTGGAACCCTTAGCGCAAGAGCGATTGCGCGGAAAAATTGGAGCAGTTGATATCTTTAAAGTCACGCACCATGGCTCGCGCTACCAAGATTATTCACTGATCTCCGAGCTTTCACCGCGATTGGCGATTATCAGCGTGGGTGCTGAAAATACTTTTGGACACCCATCAACTGAAGTCCTTACGGCGCTTGCGCGCACTCGCACTGCAATCCTGCGCACCGATATTGATGGGGCAGTAGCGGTCTCAACCAATTCGCAAGGAATCACTATCCAGCGCGCCAAACGTTGGACTCGGTTATTTTCTTGGTACTGAGTACTATCTTGCCTTACCGACCGGGCCGATTGGAGATATATGAACTCGCTCTATCTCCTGCTCGGTTCAGAAGGCGCACTAGCCGACCGTGCTTTATCTAAATTGACAGCGCAATGTAAAGAAGAAAAGGCAGAGATCACTACTGTCGCAGCGAGTGAAGCAAATCATGGCGATATTGCAGATGCCCTTGCGCCATCACTTTTTTCTGAACGACGCGCACTTGTCATTAAAGATCTACAGGATCTGCCCGAAGATTCCAAGGATGAGATCCTGCGCTACCTTGCTGCCCCTGACCCAACAATGACAGTGATATTCATTCATAAAGGTGGCGTCAAAGGTAAGGCGCTCTTAGAAGCAATTAAAAAAGCGAAACCAGAGATTGTTCTCTGTGATGCGATTAAGAAAGAGGCGGATAAAGAGAGTTTTGTAAAAGATCTCTTTCTTGATGCTGGCCGAAAAGCAACACCCGGCGCAGTTAAAGCGCTAGTGGGCGCACTCGGTAGCGATTTGCGCGAACTACAGCAAGCTGTCTCGCAACTTTCGCTGGATGCTCCCGCTGGTGTTATCGATGAAAACTTGGTTGACAAATTTCATCGAGGTCGCATCGAAACCACTGGTTTTGATGTCGCCGATGCAACTCTTGATGGCAATTTACCGGTAGCGCTCATCACTTTACGGAGCGCTCTTGAAACAGGAACAGATCCTGTAATGGTCACATCTGCAATCGCTTCTTCACTTCGATCAATGGCAAAGGTCTCTGGCGCCAATCGCGGAACAAAATCTTTTGAGCTTGCCGGCCAACTTGGAATGGCGCCATGGCAAATTGATAAAGCGCGCAGACAGTTGCAATCTTGGTCTCCACGTGCAATCGCCACAGCGGTTGAAGCAATCGCCAGGGCTGATGCCGATGTGAAGGGCGCCTCATCCGACCCGATTTATGCGCTGGAAAAAGCCCTGCGGACCATTACAGCAGCCCGTTCAGCCCGGTAAATCTCGATTTTGGGTCCCTACCCAAGCGCTGATAACCTACGCACCTGCACAAATCACAAGGTTTGGCTAAAAAGAGATAAATCGGAGCAATACACGTGGCAAATATCAAGTCGCAGATTAAGCGTATTAAGACAAACGAGAAGGCATACCTTCGCAATAAGTCTGTCTCATCATCTATCAAGACAGCTGTTCGCAAATTCCGCGAGGCTGTTGCCAAGGGTGACGCTGCTGCAACCACCGCAGAACTCCGCGCTGCATCTAAGGCTCTTGATGTTGCAGTATCAAAGGGCGTAATTCACAAGAACGCCGCTGCAAATAAGAAGTCAGCGATGGCTAAGGCTGCTGCAAAAGCCGGCGTTCGTTAATTTAACCTGATCTCAACAAGATAGCCACAAAGGTTAAGGTCTCCTAAGTGCCTGCAATCTCGATTGCCAAGGCGCCTCAACCAGCATCAACTAATCCGGCGCAGATCCGTAATTTCTGCATCATTGCTCATATCGATCACGGCAAATCAACGCTGGCTGACCGAATGCTGCAAATTACTGAAGTTGTAGAGGCTCGTAATATGCGCGCCCAATATCTCGATCGTATGGATATCGAACGCGAACGAGGAATCACCATTAAATCTCAGGCGGTTCGACTTCCTTGGCGCAGCGGAATTGATGGACAGGAATATGTCCTCAACATGATTGATACTCCTGGGCACGTTGACTTTACCTACGAAGTTTCTCGGTCGCTGGCCGCCTGTGAAGGTGCGGTCTTGTTGGTTGACTGCGCTCAAGGAATTGAAGCGCAGACTTTGGCAAATCTCTATCTTGCAATGGAGAACAACCTCACCATTATTCCAGTGCTCAACAAAATCGATTTACCTAATGCGCAGCCAGATAAATTTGCGGCAGAGCTTGCTGGTCTCATTGGTTGCAAAGTTGATGATGTATTACGTGTCTCTGGAAAAACTGGTGATGGCGTTGCAGATTTACTTGATCAAATTATCGCCCAGATACCCGCTCCAGTAGGAGATGCTGATGCGCCAGCACGTGCACTGATCTTTGATTCTGTTTACGATGCTTACCGCGGCGTTGTTACCTATGTCCGAGTTGTAGATGGACGCATCAATCCTCGTGAGCAGATTCAGATGTATTCCACTGGAGTTAAGCACGAGGCTCTTGAAGTAGGAGTTATTTCCCCAGAGCCAATCCCATCGAAGGGGCTCGGTGTTGGTGAAGTAGGTTATTTAATTACGGGCGTTAAGGATGTGCGTCAATCTCGCGTGGGTGACACCATCACAAATTTTGCTCGTCCAACGAAGAATCCTCTTGGTGGCTACAAAGATCCCAAACCCATGGTCTTCTCTGGCCTCTTTCCACTCGATGGCGCTGATTTTCCAGTGCTACGAGACGCCCTCGAAAAATTGCAGCTCAACGATGCAGCCCTTGTCTACGAACCTGAGAGCTCGGCTGCACTTGGTTTTGGATTCCGTTGCGGTTTCTTGGGGCTACTACATATGGAAATCGTGCGCGAACGTTTAGAGCGTGAAGCAAAATTAAATTTGATTTCAACTGCTCCTAACGTTATCTACCGCGTCACCATGGAAGATGGCAAGGAGCATGTCGTTACCAATCCATCCGAGTTTCCAGATGGAAAAATCAACAATGTAAAAGAGCCAATTGTGAAATCCACAATTCTGGCTCCCGCTGAATTTATCGGAACCATCATGGAACTCTGCCAGGATCGCCGTGGAACCTTGCTGGGGATGGATTACATCTCAGAAGATCGCGTTGAAATTCGTTACACGCTTCCACTTGCTGAAATTGTCTTTGACTTCTTCGACCAACTCAAGAGCCGAACCCGCGGATACGCCTCACTCGATTATGAAGAGATGGGCGATGAAGAAGGCAACTTGGTCAAAGTAGATATCTTGTTGCAAGGAGAAGCAGTCGATGCGTTTAGCGCCATTGTTCACCGCGACAAGGCTTACGCCTACGGTGTGATGATGACCAAGAAATTGCGTGAGCTGATTCCACGTCAGCAATTTGAGGTTCCCATTCAAGCAGCGATTGGTTCTCGCATTATTGCGCGCGAATCTATTCGAGCGATCCGTAAAGATGTTCTTGCCAAGTGTTATGGCGGTGACATTTCACGTAAGCGCAAACTTCTTGAAAAGCAGAAAGAAGGAAAGAAGCGCATGAAGATGGTGGGGCGCGTTGAAGTTCCACAAGAAGCCTTTGTTGCAGCTCTGGCTACCGATGCTGATATCGAGAAGATTAAAGCAGCTCGCAAACTCGAATCCTAAAGACGACCATGCTCTCGTATTACGTCCATATTCCATATTGCGTAAGACGTTGTGGGTACTGCGACTTCAATACCTACACACCAGCCGAGTTACAAGATGGCGCAACTCTCGAGATTGTTTCAGGAGATTACATCGATGCAGTCTTGCGTGAACTCGATACGACCCCCCAAGATGTTGTTCCCACCATCTTCTTTGGGGGAGGCACTCCTTCGCTTCTGCCGCCAAAAGATTTAGGCAGAGTCATAACAGCAATCAAAGCTCGCAATGGCGTGACAGATAATTGCGAGATCACCTTAGAGGCGAATCCTGATTCTGTTACCCAGGATAAACTTGATGAACTTATTGCCGTGGGATTTAATCGAATTTCTTTCGGTATGCAATCTGCCAATCCAGATGTTTTAAAGGTACTCGATCGCACTCATAATCCAGAGAATGTGAAGAGAGCAGTTGATATGGCTCGGGCAGCTGGATTTTCGTCGGTCAGCGTTGACCTTATCTACGGTGCTCCAGGTGAATCTCTCAGTGATTGGGCTGCAACTGTAAAAGAGGCGCTCTCGCTCAATATTGATCACATCAGCGCCTATGCCTTGATTGTGGAAGAAGGAACCAAGTTAGCGGCACAAATTAAGCGTGGCGAATACACGATGCCTGATGATGACTTAATGGCAGATATGTATTTACTTGTAGATCAGCAATGTCTACAAAGAGGATTAAAATGGTACGAACTTTCTAATTGGTCAAAACCTGGACATGAATGTCGCCACAATATTGCTTATTGGAAGTCGCAGAACTGGTGGGGGCTCGGTCCTGGGGCGCACTCACATATTGATCAAAGACGTTTCTGGAACGTTAAGCACCCAAGTGCTTATAAGGAAAAAGTTTTTGCAGGGGAATCTCCTGTCAAAGATTCTGAAGTATTAAATGATGATGAGAAGAAATCCGAGTACATCATGCTGGCAATTCGTATGCCACAAGGAGTCAAGAAGGCAGCTCTTACAGTTGCGCAATATGAGCGCAGTATTGGATATATAAAAAGCGGCCACGTCATTGAACGTGAAGATTCTCTGGCTTTGACCCCAAGCGGGCGTCTGATTGCTGACCGCATTACCCACGAAATGCTCCGCTAATTGGCTCACGATAAGATGACCCAACTATGACAACTGATCGTCGCCTCGAGATCCTTCGAGCAATCGTCGATGAATATGTCGAAACCCAAGAGCCAGTCGGCTCAAAAGCGATTGCCGATAAGCGCTCTCTTGGTATTAGCCCTGCCACGATTAGAAACGAGATGGCCGTCCTCGAAGAAGAGGGGTTAATCACTCAGCCTCACACTAGTGCAGGGCGAATACCGACAGATCGTGGCTATCGACTCTTCGTCGATAAGTTAGCGACAGTTAAGCCACTTTCGACTGCGGAGCGACGTGCGATAGAAACATTTTTAGAGGGCGCTAGCGATCTCGATGATGTTGTCAGACGGAGCGCTAAATTGCTTGCCGATATCACCAAGCAAGTAGCTGTTGTGAAATATCCAAAAATTGGAGATTCCGACGGACGACAGATGGCGATTTCAGGAACTGCAAACTTGGCGCGCTCGGGCGAAGATCTTGGATCGACTCTGTCTCCGATATTAGAAGCGCTCGAAGAGCAGGTTGTCTTACTTCGACTATTAAGTGATGTTCATTCCACTGTGCACGTGACTATTGGTAGTGAACAACCAGATACCAGCTTGCAATCAACCTCTCTTGTCACAGTGGGATATGGCTCAGATGCATCGCTGGGTATTTTGGGACCAACCCGTATGGATTACGCCAGCTCTATGGCAGCAGTATCTACTGTTGCTCGCTATGTCAGCCGATTCATCACTGAAGGAAGCAAGTAATGGCTGATTATTACGATCTACTCGGAATTGATCGAGGCGCTTCTCAAGATGAGATTAAGAAGGCGTACCGCAAAATTGCTCGCGAGCTTCATCCTGATGTCAATCCGGATCCTGAAGTCCAGAATAAATTTAAAGAGGTAACTGCTGCTTACGATGTATTGAGCGATCCGCAAAAACGTCAGCAATACGATATGGGTGGTCAAGGTTTTGGTGGATTTGGTGGCGGATTTGGTGGCGGCGGTTTTAGCGACATCATGGACGCCTTCTTTGGCGGCGGTGGAAATCGCGGACCCCGTCCTCGTATGCGCCAAGGACAAGATGCACTTATTCGCATCGAAGTAGATCTCAATGAGGCGTGCTTTGGAACCGAACGCGATATCACTCTCGAATCTGCAGTTGTCTGTACGAAATGTGAGGGACAAGGAACTGCAAATAATTCAGCACCATCTATGTGCCCTGTCTGTAAAGGTCGCGGAGAAACTCAGTTTGTTCAGAAGTCATTCCTTGGCCAAGTGATGACATCGCGGCCATGCAATAACTGTTCTGGCTATGGCAGCGTTATTACAGATCCCTGTCGAGAATGTGCAGGAGACGGTCGGGTACGTGCTCGTCAAACCATCAACGTAAAAGTTCCCGCTGGTGTCGAAACGGGAAATCGAATTCAAATGGCTGGCCGCGGTGAAGTTGGAGCAGGTGGTGGTCCGGCAGGAGATCTCTATGTAGAGATTGTTGAGAAGGAACATGAATTCTTATTGCGCGACGGAGACAACCTGCATATAGCAATTGAAATTCCAATTGCAGCAGCTGCGCTCGGCACGAGCGTCGATGTAGACACCCTCGATGGTCCGGTAAAGGTGGATATCAAAGCAGGTACACAAAGTGGGGCGATGATTTCTGTGAAAGGCAAGGGCATGACTCGCCTGCGCAGTAGCCATCGTGGCGATCTCATTGTTCATGTTGACGTTGCCACCCCACAAAAACTTAACCGTGAACAAGAGAAGCTCCTCAAAGAATTTGCAAAGTCACGTGGGGAGCGAGAAGGTGACGTCAAAATTAAGGGGCAGCGTGAAGGTCTATTTTCTAAATTTAGAGATGCCTTTGGCCGCTAATGCTGAGCCTTTTCTTTATTGAAGATCTGCCAACTCAGGTAGGCAGTACTTATGAATTTGCTAATGAGGATGCCTTACACGCCATCAAAGTACTTCGTATGAGAACCGGCGAAGTATGTAATCTCTCTGATGGAGCAGGGAAGTGGTCGCGAGTTGAAGTGCTAGAAGTACATAAAAAACATATGACCGTTCAAGTCTTAGAAAGTGGCTTTCAAGAAGAGCTACCAGTGCGCTTCACTGTGGTGCAAGCGATTCCCAAGGGAGATCGAATAAAAGAGAGTATTGAGTTGAGCACCGAAGGTGGAGTCGATCGAATTGTCATGTGGAAAGCTTCACGTAGTATCGGTAAATCTGAGGACAAGATAGATAAATTACAAATCACTGCTCGTGAAGCCAGTAAGCAGTCACGCCGTTTTCGAATTCCTAAAGTAACTGGAACCGCATCGACAATCGATGTTATCGATGAAATTGCGCAGGCGGATTTAGCAATTGTTTTTCATGAATCGGCTACTCAGAAAATTTCTGACGTAGTTCGCCCTGGCCATCACAGCGTTCTCATCATTATTGGCCCCGAAGGGGGCCTTACCGACGAAGAGGTAGATTTATTTGCAGCAAGCGGTGCAAAAGTGGCTTTAATGGGCCGCCCCGTGCTGCGTTCGGCGCATGCTGGATTAGCGGCGTTAGCCGCAGTAAACACCGCCCTCTCTGTGTGGTGAAAAGAGAGCATTACCGATAGATTTTCATCCATATGGAACGCCTCTTAATCACGGTCCCACCAGCCATCCCGATGGTTTCATTAGTCGGGGCGCAAGATTCCAATATGTTGGCAATTGAGGCGGCATTTCCATCGGTAAATGTCACAGTTCGCGGCAATGAAATTACGCTTCGTGGCCCTCATATCGATTGCATCGCCATGGAGAAACTGATTAACGAGATGATGGTGGTGATTCGATCGGGGCAAGCTCTTAACGTCGATGCAGTCAAACGTTCGATTGCGATGTTAGAGGCAGAGCCAGCTCAAAGTCCTGCGGAAGTTCTCTCACTCAATATTGTTTCAAATCGTGGTCGTACTATCCGACCTAAAACTGCCAACCAGAAACTTTATGTTGATGCCATCGAAGAGAACACCATTACCTTTGGAATCGGACCTGCGGGAACCGGAAAGACTTATCTCGCTATGGCAAAGGCGGTAGCTGCGCTCCAAGCCAAGAAGGTCAATCGAATCATTTTGTCGCGACCAGCAGTAGAGGCCGGAGAAAAGCTGGGATTCTTACCAGGAACTTTGGGTGAGAAGATTGATCCTTATCTTCGTCCATTGTTCGATGCGCTCCATGACATGATTGATGCAGAGGCGATTCCGCGTTTAATGCAGACAGGTGTGATTGAAGTTGCTCCGTTGGCCTTTATGCGCGGACGCACTCTCAATGATGCATTCATCATCCTCGATGAAGCCCAAAATACAACTCCAGAACAGATGAAGATGTTCCTTACTCGACTTGGGTTTGGCTCAAAGATGGTCATTACTGGCGATGTCACGCAGAATGATCTTCCCAATGGACAACGTTCTGGACTTGCGATTATCAGAGATATTTTGGGGGGCGTTGCCGACATTTCATTTATGGATCTGACCGCTGAAGATGTAGTTCGCCACCGTTTGATTGGCGATATCGTCAAGGCTTATGACTCCTTCGAGGCAAATAAATCAGTGCCTCGTCCCATTCGCAAAAACTAAATCGCTATGACAGTCGAACTTGTAAATCGCTCTGGCCAATTGGTGCCTGACACCCAGATGCATACGCTGCTTAACTTTGGAATTGACTATATGGAGCTCAATCCTGAGTGCGAAATATCGCTCACCTTTGTGGATGTGCAAGAAATGGAAGAACTTCACATCAAATGGATGAACGAACCCGGACCAACAGATGTCCTTTCATTTCCGATGGATTTACCAACACATAAGAATGAAGTTGTAACACTGGGAGACATTGTCATCGCCCCTGCGGTAGCAGCTCATCAAGCGCGTCAAGCTGGTCATAGCACTGAGCATGAAATTTATATCCTAGCTACCCATGGCCTTCTACATATTTTGGGGTATGACCACGCCGATCCAGATGAAGAAAAAGTGATGTTTGCTCTGCAAGAAAAAATAGTGAAGGACTGGTCAGAACAGTGATCAATATTCGCAAAAAGCTTAGCCGCGCCTTTCAAGGATTTGCTCGCGGGTTATTCACCAATGAGGATGAACTGCGCGATCTGATGGATCACGCTCATGACCGTGGCTTGGTCGAGTCAGATGAGCACGAGATGATTCACAATGTCTTTGAACTTGGTGACACTTTGGTGCGAGAGTTAATGGTTCCCCGAACCGACATGGTCTGGATTGAGGGCGATAAGACTCTGCGACAGGGCCTCTCGCTCGCTCTGCGATCTGGCTATTCTCGAATTCCTGTTGTCGGAACGGGAATCGACAACATCATTGGTATTGCTTATGTTAAAGACTTAGCTAAACGCGCCCTGGACCATCACGAAGCAGAAACTACTGAAAAAGTTGTACAACATATCCGACCAGCAGTCTTTGTTCCGGAAAATAAAGAGGCTGCAGAGCTACTCAAAGAGATGCAGCGCGATCAGATTCACTTAGCAATCGTGGTTGATGAATATGGTGGAACTGCAGGAATTATCACCATTGAAGATATCATTGAAGAAATTGTTGGCGAAATTGCTGATGAATATGATGATGGCATAGAGGCATTTACTTGGATTAGTGACAAAAAAGCGCGCGCAAAGGCAACTATGCATGTCGAAGACTTGGCAGATGAATTAGGAATTGAAATCGACCGACAAGAGTATGAAGATGTAGACACCATTGGTGGATATATGGCAGAAAAATTGGGCCGCGTTCCGATTGCGGGATCGACGATAGATCTGCAAGGTTGGTCCATAACATCAGAACGCCCCATCGGGCGTCGTCGGCGAATTAGCTCAGTTATTATTGAGCGCGCTGAAAGTGAGGTTGACGAACATGAATAACCCTGAAGACATGAAGCTTGTCACTCTAGCCAGCGCCACCTTAACAAGAAGTGGTGCACAGCAAGCTGCTGCTCTTCGCGATAATACTGGGCGAACTTATGTAGCTATCAACGTTAAATCTCCTGCCCTGCAACTTGATGCATTTGAGGCGGTGTTGACGGTGGCACTTGCTTCCGGAATCTCAGGAATCGAGAGCGTCGTCGCATGTGGAGAGCAGCCATTGAATATCGCTGCCATTAAAGAATTCTCACCTTCTGCAACAGTTTTTTACATCAATGGTGCAGGCGAAGAAGTCCAACTTTAGGATTATCGCCTCACAAAAGATAAGATTAGATAATGCGCGTCGTTCGATTCTCGCCACAACCTGATGCAGGACTTGGCAGCGACCCACTTTTTGGGATTCTCGAAGATGATAATCAGATTGCAATTATCTCTGGGGATCCGATCTATCACGGGATCCAAAAGACTGCAGCAAAAGTTGAGTTAACAAAAGTCCGACTCCTTGCCCCTGTTATTCCCCGTTCCAAGATTGTTGCAGTGGGAAAAAACTACGCAGATCATGCCGCTGAAATGGGTGGAGTTGTTCCTGACGAACCAATCATATTTTTAAAGCCAAACACTTCGGTGATTGGCCCCGGAGACACAATTGTGTGGCCAGCAATTGCCCCAACCATTGATTACGAAGCCGAGTTAGCTATTGTGATCGGCAGGGTTTGCAAAGAAGTTCCTAAAGAGCGTGTGAATGATGTTATTTTCGGATACACCATGGCTAATGATGTGACGTGCAGAGAGATTCAGAAAAAAGATGGTCAATGGATGCGTGCGAAATCATTTGACACCTTCTGTCCAATTGGGCCATGGATTGAAACCGACTTTATCCCTGGAAATCAGCGGATTACCACCACTCTGAACGGAGAAGTGAAGCAAGACGCAAAACTCTCTGACATGATCTTTAAAGTCGCCGATATTGTTCACTTTGTCACGCAGGTAATGACTTTGCTTCCAGGTGATGTCATCATTACAGGCACTCCTGCCGGTATTGGACCAATGCCAGAAAAGTCGACTGTTGCGATATCTATTGAAGGCCTTGGCCAATTAACTAATAAGGTGAGTGCACGAGCATGAGCGCGAAAAAAGTAAAAGTTCGATTTGCACCTTCACCTACTGGTGACCTCCACGTCGGAAATATACGTACTGCGCTCTTTGACTGGGCTTATGCACGACATACCGGTGGAACATTTCTCTTCCGTATTGAAGATACCGACACTACGCGCGTAACGGATGAATATATTCAAGCAGCTATCGAAACCTTGAAGTGGCTTGGGCTGCAATGGGACGAGGGTCCAGAGGTCGGTGGACCCAATGGGCCATACTTACAATCGCAGCGGCTAGATATTTACGCCAACTGGGCACAAAAGTTTCTTGATCAGAAAGATGCCTACTATTGCTACTGCTCGCCTGAGGAACTAGAAGCAGTCCGTGAAGAACAACGCAAGGCAAGCGTTGCTCCAGGCTACAACGGACACTGCCGAGAACTGACTGCAGAACAGATTGCTGCCTATAAAGCAGAAGGACGTGAAGGCGTGATTCGCATGCGAATGCCCGAGGGCAGCACCACCTTCGTTGATGAAATTCGCGGGGAAGTCACCTTTGATCACAAATTTGTCCCTGATTTCGTTTTGGTACGAGCTGATGGATCTCCGCTTTATACCTTGGCGGTAGCTGTTGACGATATTTTGATGGGTGTCACTCACGTGTTGCGCGGTGAAGATCTGCTCTCATCAACACCGCGACAAATACGCGTCTATCAAGCTATGGGCGTTGCACCTGAAGATTACCCAGTTTTTGCTCATCTACCTTTCGTGATGGGACAAGACAACGCCAAACTATCAAAGCGCAACGGTGAAGTTTCTATCGCCTGGTATCGCGAGCAAGGATATTTACCGGAGGCAATCTGCAACTATCTGGCGCTCTTGGGATGGTCCCCCGGAGATGACCGTGAAAATATTTCTATGAAAGAGTTAACAGAGCTCTTTACAGTTGAAAAAGTACACTCTTCTCCAGCGCGCTTTGATATGAAAAAATTAGAGGCGATCAATGGAGACAAAATTCGTGCGCTATCACTTGAAGAATTCTCTCAATGGACTATCCCATTCCTGAAAAAGGCAGGGATTATCGAAGGTACAGATAGTGAAATAGCCCTAGTTAATCAAGCGCTACCGCTGATCCAGGAGCGAATCGTCAAATTAGATGAAGCACCTGCACTTCTTAGATTCCTATTCGTAAAGAATTTTGAGATTGACTTAGATGCAGTGGGAAAAATCAGCGAAGATAGCGCCCAAGTAATTTTAAAGCGCGCAAAGAGTGAACTAGAGAATTTGGCGGATTGGAGCCACGAATCCATTGAGTCAGCCTTGCGAGCATCACTCATCGAAGAGTTGGGGCTTAAGCCAAGAATTGCATTTACTGCCGTTCGCATTGCAACAACTGGTAGCACGATCTCACCACCACTCTTTGAGTCAATGGAGTTACTTGGTAAAGAGGCCTGTCTTGCACGCATTACGCAGGCCCTGTCGCTGTAATTTCCTTCAATTTCTTGCGGTAAACTTCTGCCTTGCGCTGCCAAGCGCTAATCAGATATTCGAGATGCCCATCGAAAATATCTGAAAGACATTGGGGTATGGGGTAATTGGCAGCCCTGCTGATTCTGGTTCAGTAAGTCTAGGTTCGAGTCCTGGTACCCCAGCGCAGTACAGAGAACAACTTCATAATATGCATGGATTTCAAAGACCGAAGGTCTTGTGAAATTGAAGAACTAGGGCCCCGTCGTCTAGCGGCCTAGGACTCTGGCTTCTCAAGCCAGCTACGCGGGTTCGAATCCCGTCGGGGCTACTGTTTGTTATTCACACCAACTATTAAGAATTGAGTCATTGAGTGCAGGTCATAATAGTTTCGTGAAGAGAGTCGAAGAATTCGCTGCCTATCTCTTAAGCGATCCATCAGATATGCAAGAAATTATGCAAAAGTTGCATACACAAGTTCTTTCTGAAGATAACGCCATCTATGTCGCTCTTACCGAAAAAAGTGCATCGGGCGATCTCTTCATTGTGGGCAGTTCAGGCTTAGATCAAGAATCTCTCGTAGGACTGAGTTGGCTGCGCACCTCAACGCAATTCCCAACCATTGATTGCCTCAATTCTGGACAGGATGTGTATCTGCCCAATAAAGAGGCGTGGTTAACCAGCTATCCACAGAGCGCTCTCTTCAGAGAGAAGTTGGGCATTGATGAAATTTTATGTCAGCCAATTGCCTGGAAGCCTGATTCTAGTTTCTGTTTATCTTTGGCATTTGCTGCATCACAGCCTGCACAAGCTCGCGATCTAGAAGTACTACATACCCTTGCTCGTCTGCTCGAAAAATATCTCTTAAAAACTCAAGAGAAGAGAGTAGTGACGCTTGAGCCCCCCAAGAGTTCTATGAAGATAAAAATTGAGGCGCTGGCAGATCGCCACCGTCAGACTGTCGAACTAGTCATCAGAGGACTCAATAATCAAGAGATTGCGCAGCAACTAGGAATAAGTGTCAATACTGTTAAATCTGATTTAAAGAAGATATTCAAAGAGCTTGGTGTTAGCTACCGTTCACAGATTTACGCAGAGATGATTGGTGAAGAGTAATTAATAGGTAGCGCGTCCACCGGATGCATCAAAAGTAAATCCTGTTGTAAACGAACAAGCGCTAGATCCCATAAAGGCGAGAATCTCAGCAACTTCTTCAGCTTCACCGACGCGCCCCATGGGAATACGTGAAATCATGTATTTGAGAGTCTCATCGCTAGTATCGGCATTCATGGGCGTGCGAATTACTGCTGGTGCTAGAGCGTTTATAGTGATTCCATCAGGTGCAATCTCTTTAGCAACACCTTTTACAAAACCAATCATTCCTGATTTGGAGACGTTGTAGGGGACCATTCCTGGGTTACCCTCTTTGCCGGCGATGGATGCAACATGAGCGATTCGACCGTACTTAGCTTTCTTCATGTAAGGCACTACGGCTTGTGTCAGCCAGACGGTCCCAAAGAGATTAATACGTACTGTACTTTCAAAATCTTCCCACTTAACGTCTTCGACTTTAACATTTGTAGGACCGACTACGCCGGCAGTATTAATAAGCGCATCGATTCGACCAGTGAGCGCATAAATGGCGTCAATATTCTCTTTTACAGAGAGTTGGTTGCCAAGGTCAATCGTTGCAATCTGATTATCAGGAAGAGAAAGTTCCTTTTGTAACGCGATAAGCCCGTCTCTAGCGATATCTAGCGCAAAAACTTTGCCACCTCGTTCAGTCACAAGCCGGGCAGTTGCTGCGCCAATGCCACGAGCTGCACCGGTGATTACAACTACTTGACCTGCATAGCTCACTTTATTTTCTGACACGAAGCGCTCCCTTGAAGAAATAGAGGTAAAGGATATTTACGAAGTTACTCTCTTGGCAATGCTTGCCGCTATTTTCTCGATAATTGGACCAGGTTCTCTCATGCATTTATCAATATCTTTTTCAATAGACGCAAGAGTGTTGATTGAATCAAACTTCCTTACAATTTCATCTGAACTGTTCAACAGAGCTTGACCGCATATGAGCGCCACAGGAATCGATAGTTCTGAGCATCTTTGTAAGACTCCAATTGGCGCTTTGCCGTGCAAACTCTGAGAATCAAACTTTCCTTCACCTGTAATAACAAGATTGGCCCCTTCAATCTTGCTTGAAAATTCGACTAAATCAAGGATTAACTCGATTCCACTTTGAGGCTTGGCCTTAAGAAAAGTCATCGCCATGAAACCAAATCCTCCAGCAGCTCCAGCACCCGGGGCTTCGAGGTAGGTTGTGCTGGCGAGTTGAGCGAAGTGAGATATGGCTTTCTCAAGTATCTCAACTTCACTCTGGGTTGCTCCTTTTTGCGGTGAGTAGACCTTTGCTGCACCATTTTCTCCAAGGAGTGGATTTGTCACATCACTTGCCAGAATAAATTCGACATCAGCAAGTCGCGAATCCAAATGAGTGAGATCTATCTTCTGACATTGAGCAAGAGCCGCTCCACCTCGAGCAATCTCGTTACCTGAGATATCCAGCAACTTGGCCCCAAGTGCTTGTAACGCACCTGCGCCAGCATCTGTACAGGCAGATCCACCAATTGCGAGAATGATTCGCTGCGCGCCTTGATCAAGGGCAGCTTTAATAAGTTGGCCGGTGCCGTATGAAGTAGAAATGAGTGGTTCAAGTTTCTTGTCTGGTAACAGCCCTAAGCCAGATGCCTGCGCAAGTTCGACCAGTGCAACAGCGCCACGCATTCCAAATTTTGATTGAACAGTTTTATTTGTTGGACCTGTGACTTGAACTTCATGTGGGGTGAAGCCGGCATGAATCGCTGCTTCCAGAGTTCCTTCACCACCATCACCTATTGCGATTTTGAGTGTTTCACAATTTGGGATGACCGAGAGAATTCCATTTTCAATAGCTTGCGCCACCTCAAGGGATGATGCACTTGATTTAAATGAATCAGGTGCAATCACAATCTTCATATATGAATCTTAAGAGCATTGCGCTAATCTACGCAGATGAAAATAGCGAGATTCGGCAATATTGGTTCAGAACGTCCTGCGGTAATGATTAATCAGACTCAAGCAGTCTATGTAGATCATCTCATTAAGGACTGGAACCGAGACGAACTCACTGCAGGTGCGCTCGATAAGGTGAAGGCTGCCGATCTCAGCGGACTATCTCCATTCAATATTGCCGGTCTTCGCATTGCAAGCCCCGTCGCTCGTCCCACAAAGCTGATCTGTATCGGACTTAACTATGCGCGCCATGCAGCTGAATCAGGAATGACTCCACCTCCTGAACCAGTGGTCTTTATGAAAGCGCCCGATTGTCTTATTGGTCCTAACGATGAAATCGCGGTGCCACCAAATTCCACAGCTACCGATTATGAAGTTGAATTAAGTATCGTGATTGGAAAGCGTGCTCTGTATCTATCTTCAGAGCAGGAGGCTCGTTCACATATTCTGGGTTATAGCGTGAGCCAAGATGTGAGCGAACGCCACTGGCAGATTGAAAGAGCGGGACAGTGGGTAAAGGGAAAGTCATTTCCAACCTTTAATCCAATGGGTCCAGTCATTGTCACAGGTGATGAATTTAATCCCGATGATGTACGTCTGTATTGCACCGTTGATGGAGAAAAGCGGCAAGATTCGCGAACCAGCGATCTCATCTTCGGAATCGATCATATTGTCTGGTACCTCAGCCAGTTTATGGAGCTATTCCCAGGAGACATCATCAATACCGGAACTCCTGAAGGAGTCGGCATGGGCTTCAAGCCAACAAAATACCTTCAACGTGGCCAAAAGGTCGTCACTGGGATCGAAGGTATTGGCGAAATGGTTTCACACGTAATTTAACGTTAAAACTAAATGTGAATCGGAGTAATCAATCCAGCTTTCTCCATCTCGCTCCAAAGTTCATCAGGTAACTCTGTATCAAAGTGAGCGATATTCGAGCGTAGCTCTTCAACTGAACCTGCGCCCGTCAGAACAGAAGCTACTGCGGGATGGCGTAACGGAAACTGCAGCGCAGCTGCAGGAAGAGAGACGTCGTAGCGCTCTAGAAACTTTCCGATTGCTCGAGCTTTCTCAAGAATCTCTTGAGATGCGGGCTCATAGTCATAATGAGCACCTTCTACTGGGTTTGCTAAGACTCCTGAATTGAAGACACCAGCGGCGATTATTGAAACTTTCTTTTCTAGCGCTAGGGGATAGAGCTCATTTTGAGCACTTTGATCAAGCAAGGTAAATCGACCTGCGATGAGGGCGATGTTGAGCTCGGTATTCTTCATAATAGAAATGGAAGTTGGACACCAGTTCATTCCAATACCGATAGCCTTTAAAAGGCCTTCTTCGCGCATCTTGTGTAGTTCTGGGTAGACAACGTTGATTGCATCTTCCACCCAAGAATCAGCATCATGTATGTACACGATTTCTACCGAGTCTCGCCCAAGCCTTTGCAAACTCTCTTCTAATGAGCGGCGAATTCCAGATGCAGAGTAGTCGAAGTAAATTTCAATATTCGGGTCTGAATCGGGGAATTTTTCGTGTTCTTGATTCTTACCCGGGCGAAGTAGTCGACCAACTTTGGTCGAAATTGCTGGTTGTCTATGGTGGCCTTTTATTCCTCTACCAACTCGAATTTCACCAACACCATAGCCGTATAGGGGAGCAGTATCTATATAAGCAATTCCTGCATCAAGAGCGGCGCGAATCATCGCGTCGCTCTCTGGCTCGGCAACTTTTTTGAAGAGACCACCAAGAGGTGCTGTTCCAAGGCTAAGCCTTGAAACTTTTACGTCGCAGCCATGAATCGAGGTTAATTGTGAATGGCGCATAATTTATCCCTTAACACCTTGAGGTTGGAAAGTTTTGCGAGCAGTCGAAGAAGCAATCAGTTTTCGTCCTTCTGCGAGATTAGCAATCCACCCAGCGCTGATCATCTGAATGATGAGATTGCCCATGACGGTGGCTTCAACCGGTCCCGCTACAACCGGTAGACCTGTCACATCAGCAGTCAATTGATTAAGTAATTCGTTAGAGGAACCACCTCCAACAATATTAATTTCGGTTACTTTGATATTTGCGGCATCTTCGAGTTCACGAAGAGAGTTCGCATAGGCATCGGCCAAGCTATCGAAGATACAACGGGCAAATTCTGCAGGAGAAGAAGGAATATCCTGACCTGTTTCGCGGCAGTATTCCGCAATCCGATCTGGCATCGCTCCAGGTTTTGCAAACCGAGGATCATTTGTATCAATAATCTGATTCCTAGATAGCTTTGCAGCTTCTTGTGCCAGCTCTGCGGCAGAGAGTTGTAAACCTTGTGATTTCCAGTGACGCAGAGACTCTTCTAAGAGCCACATGCCAGAGACATTCTTGATGAAGCGAATCTTGTCGGCGACGCCTACTTCATTGGTGATGTTGTATGAAAGCGCCTTTTTATCTGTAACCGGGGAATCAAGTTCCAAACCGACAAGAGACCAGGTACCACTCGAAATATAGGCACATTCTCGCGTTGAACGAAGCGGAGTACCGGCAACAGCAGAGGCTGTGTCGTGGGAACCAACGGCAACAACTGCGATTCCATCGAGAGAGCCATGGCCATTTATCTGGCCAACGATGGTTCCGGGTTTATGAAGCGGTGGGAATATTCTTCGGGGAATTTCAAGTTTATCGATGAGTTCCCAATCCCAGTCCTGGGTGTGTGCATTGAGCAACTGGGTTGATGAAGCATTAGTGATGTCGTTACTTTTGGCCCCCGAGAGAACATAGTTTAGTAAATCAGGCAACATTAGAAATATAGAAGATTGTTGTATTGCTGTCGTATTTCTTGCAGAGTGTAATTGGTAAGCAGTATTAAAAAAGATAAATTGGATCCCAGTACGTTGATAAATCAAATCAGCTCCCAGTTGAGATGCGATGCTTTGCATGAGTCCATCTGTTCGAGAGTCACGATAGCAATATGGATCCTCTATGAGTTCACCTTGCGAATCTAGTAATCCATAATCAACTGCCCATGTATCAATCCCGATTGAGATAATCTCGCCTAACTCTTGAGCTTTTAGTAGCCCAATCTTTACCTCATCAACAATCTTCGCCCATTCCCAACGGAGGCCACGGCCTTCAAGCTCTTTTGCCTCATGCTTGAAACGATGCACTTCTTGAATCTTTAAAAGACCAGATTCAAGAGAGCCCACAGCCACCCGCCCACTTGAGGCTCCGAGATCGATTGCAGCACAAAACTTCATCGAGAATTACCTAAGGAAGGCCGCAGATACTCCACCATCTACAGGGATATGAAGTCCAGTGGTCAATGAAAGCTCTCCGCTTAAGAGAACAAAGACAGCCGAGGCTATATGTTCTGGGAGCACTTCTTTTTTCAAGATAGTTCTCTTTGCATAAAACTCACCGAGTTTAGATTCTTCAACTCCATAAACTGCTGCGCGATTAGCGCCCCAGCCGGATGAAAAGATTCCTGAACCTTTAACCACGCCATCAGGATTGATGCCATTGACACGTATTCCATGTTCACCTAGTTCTGCAGCGAGCAGACGAACTTGATGTGCTTGATCAGCCTTGGTGGAACCGTAGGCGATGTTATTTGGACCCGCAAAGATTGAGTTCTTCGAAGAAATATAGATGATGTCGCCACCTAACTTCTGAGCGAGCATTGCCTTGGTGGCTTCGCGAGATACCAAGAAGGAACCGCGAGCCATGATGTCATGCTGCATATCCCAATCTTTTGTAGTCGTTTCGACAAGAGATTTGCTAATTGAGATTCCAGCATTGTTGATCACGATGTCTATGCCACCAAATGCCACATTAGTCGCTGCAATAGCTTGTGCTATTGCATCTTCATCAGTTACATCCATAGAAATTCCAATAGCTTTATCGGAATTACCGATTTCGGCGGCAACGGCAACGGCACCATCTAAATCACGGTCAGCAACTACAACGCAGGCACCTTCGGCGGCTAAACGAAGTGCAGTGGCTTTTCCTAGTCCAGAGGCTGCGCCGGTCACAAGCGCAATGCGGCTAGCTAAAGGTTTAGGTTTAGGAGCGCGCTTTAGTTTTGCTTCTTCTAAATCCCAATATTCGATGCGAAATTTCTCGGATTCGGGGATTGGGGCATATGTTGAAAGCGCTTCAGCGCCGCGCATGACGTTGATGGCGTTGATGTAAAACTCACTAGCAACGCGAGCAGTTTGCTTATCTTTTCCATAAGAGAACATGCCGATGCCAGGGACCAAAATGATTGCAGGATCGGCACCTCGCATTGCGGGGGAGTCCTTTGATGCATGGCGTGAGTAATACGAGGCATATATTTCACGATACTTCTCATGAAGTTCAGCGACTCTTACCAGAACTTCTTCAAGTGGTGCATCTGGAGCAGTATCAAGAACCATTGGTGAAATCTTTGTTCGCAAGAAATGATCAGGGCAAGAAGTTCCGAGTGCAGCTAGTCGAAATAGCGCTTCACTCTGTGTGAAATCTAAAACAACATCAGCATCGGTAAAGTGCCCCACCATACGGACATCGCGTGAAGCTACGCCACGAAGATGCGGCGCTAATTCAGCCGCGCGCGCTTTGCGCTCAGCTGCAGGAAGTGGTTTGTATTTTTCTACAACGGCTCCGAATGGATCCTTTCTTCCCTTTGCTTTGATAAATTCTTCAGCCTTGGTGATCGCTGCAATGGAGCGCTCTTCGCACTCTTTACTTGAGTTACCCCAAGTGGTGAGCCCATGTCCGCCGAGCACACAACCTTTTGCCTTCGGATTTTCAGTAGCAATCTTGGCCATATCCAGGCCAAGTTGGAAGCCCGGACGGCGCCAATCAACCCAGAGGATTTCATCCCCAAAACATTCGCGAGTTAACTTCTCGCCATCGATTGCGGTTGCTAAAGCAATAATTGAATCTGGGTGAAGATGATCTACGTGGTCAAAAGGAACAAGTCCATGCATAGTGGTATCAATGCTGGGAGCGGCTCCAGAAGTACCAAATCTGCAGTAATCAAAGAGTGCCACCATTTCATCTTCGTGCTCGACGCCACGGTAGACATTTTTAAGAGCCTTAAATTTCTCTAATTCAAGGGCCGCCAAACCTGACTCCGTTAACGTACCCAGGTCACCGCCTGATCCTTTAACCCACAAGACTGTGGTCTCTTCACCCGTAGCAGGATTTGAAAGAGAGCCTTTAGCCGAGGTATTTCCACCCGCATAGTTGGTAAATCGAGGTTCAGATCCAAGCCGATTACTTCGCTCCAGAAGTTCCTTAACGACTTTTGGTGTCGACATTATGCTCCCCATCCAGCTTGTGCGCCGCCAACTCGCTCCGCTGCAATTTTCTCTGCGTAACCGCTACGCGCATAGGCGCTCTTTGGATCTGCTTCTACGCCCATTTCACTACGTAACTCATCAAGCAGTGGCCTTACATCGGTGTTGTAAGCATCCATCAAAATGTCATTTCCAGCGAGCACGTCACCGGCTTGCTGAGCCTTCTTGAGTGCAGAGTGATCAACTAAAAGTGCCTTAGCAACAGCCTCTTGAACATTGGTAATTGAACGAATCTGAGCAGGAATCTTTGGTTCAATATTGTGGCACTGATCCAAAACATAAGAGACAGGTGTACCCACATCAAAACCACCATTTTGATTGACCTCATGCATAATGCGAAAAAGTTGAAATGGGTCTGCAGCGCCCACGATGAGATCATCGTCAGCATAGAAACGGGAGTTGAAGTCGAAGGCGCCTAAACGCTTCTTGCGTAGCAAAAATGCGACTATATATTCGATATTGGTTCCAGGTGCATGGTGTCCGGTGTCGACGCAGACTGATGCCTTTTCACCAAGTTCAAGGCAGTGCACGTAAGAAGTTCCCCAATCTGGAACATCAGTGGAGTAGAAAGCTGGTTCAAAGAACTTGTATTCCAGCAACATTCGTTGATTAGGCCCTAAACGGTCATAACACTTACGAAGTGATTCAGCAAGGCGATCTTGACGCTCCGCCAAATTATCTTGACCTGGGTAGTTCGTTCCGTCGGCAAACCAGAGCTTTATATCTTTTGCTCCGGTCTTGTCCATGATGTCGATACATTCATAGAGATGATCCACAGCTTTCTGTCTGATCTTGGCATCTGGGTGACAGACTGAGCCGAGTTTGTAATCATCATCTTGGAAGGTATTTGAGTTGATTGTGCCAAGGCGGACACCGAGTTCTGCTGCATAATCGGCTAAGTGCTTGTAGTCATCGACTTTATCCCAAGGAATATGGAGAGCAACTGAAGGGGCTGCACCTGTGAATTTATGTACTTGGGCAGCATCTGCAATTTTTTCGTATGGATCACGCGGAACGCCTGGCTGTGCAAAAACTTTAAAGCGAGTACCGGAGTTTCCATAGGCCCAAGATGGCGTTTCAATCCAGAAACGCTTAAGCGCTTCTTTTGCTTCCTTAGTTGTTGCCATTATTCGCTCCTTTTTCTCGTTGTTGTAAAAATTACTGTAGATAGAAAACTTCTTCGAGTTGTAAAAATCCCTCATCAGGGCGCTTGCCTTCAAGCGAGGTAAAGAATGGGGCCATATCAGCTTGCCATCTTTCATTCACTTCACGTGCAGCCATCCCTGCCTTTGCTGCCTCTAGATCGGGAGTCTCGAAATATCCAAAGAGAGTCCCATCAGTGCGATCGAGGAAAAGCGAGTAATTGGTCCATCCAGTTTCGCGCAGAGCTTGCAGCATGTCGGGCCACACTTGTGCATGACGATGAACGTATTCATCCATCATATGTGGACGAACCTGTAGGCGAAAACCAACTCGTTGCATAGCTAGATGCGCTCCTTCATAAAGGCAAGAGCGGTACTCGCCAAATCATCAGAGTCATCCCAAAGATTTCTCCAGACACAAAGAGTATTTGATAGTGCTGGATCGACAACTGCTGAAGAGAATGATTCAAAAGTTATTGGGCCTTGGTAATTAATCTTCTTCAGGGCGCTAAAGAAGGTATCAAAATCTACGTTTCCAGTTCCGAGATAACCACGGTGACTCTCGCCAATGTGTACAAATCCCAATCTATCTCTGGCAGCAAGTACGGATTTTTCCATCCCATCTTCTTCAATATTCATGTGATACGTATCAAGGTGCACATAGGCGTTGGCGCGATTGACTTGATCGAGAAACTCTAGCCCTTCAATACCAGTATTGATGATATTGGTTTCGTATCGGTTCACTACCTCAAGATTAATATTGATTCCTTTATCGGCTGCATAGTCAGCTAAACGCTGCATTGCCGCGACAGAATTAGCCCGATTCTCTTTTGAAGCTGGAGCAGGATATTTGCCAAGTGCACAGTAGATGACTCCACAGAGTTCAGTCCCGCCAAGATCATGAAGCACATCAGTAGCTTTTCGTAGTAGTGCATCGCCTTTTGCAATTATTGCTTGGTCGGTACTAGTCACATCTGTAGCTGCCGAAAGTCCAAGGGATGCGTGAGCTCGCACGCCATACTCTGCAAGTAGATCTCGGGTCATAGCGGTATCGACGTTCCAAGGATCCAAGAGAGCGATTTCTACATAGTCATATCCTGAGCGAGCAGCGCCACTGATAGCCGTTCGTGCACCTTTTTCAGACCAATCTCCAGCCCACACGAGTGCGTGGCCACCGAATTCAAGTCTCTTCGCGAATGACATCTCTCATCTCAATTCTTTAGTAAAACGTCTTTTAACTGTTCAAACTCTCTGGAAAGAGATTCAGGCAGTTCCCCGAAGGGAACTGCCTGAATCCGTAGAACCTTACTTCTAATGTGGGGAATTAGAAGTTGTACTGATCTACGTTGTCCTTTGTGAAGACAGTTGCAGGTCCGAGGATGATTTCGTTTCCGACTGCACCCTTTGTCACCTTACGTGACTTCAAGCCCTTGTCGCCCTTACCGGACTTAACAGTTGCTCCGACCTTTACTGATGCCTTCTGGTTGATAATCGAGTTAGCAACCTGTACAGCAACGTATCCAAAGTTCTCTACATCCCAAAGTGATGCCTGAGCTCCTGATCCGTCCTTGATATATGTCTTCATATCGTTTGGAAGACCAAGACCTGTAACGAATACCTTGCCCTTTGAAGCAGATCCGCTGACGTACTTAGCAGCTGCAACGATACCTACAGATGTAGGAGCAACGATAACCTTGAGGTTTGGATACTTCTGGATAAGACCCTGTGTCTCAGTTGTTGACTCTTCTGGCTTATCTAGACCATAAGCAGTTGCAACCACCTTGAGCTTTGGATACTTAGCAGCGATTTCCTTATTCATGAAATCAATCCATACGTTCTGGTTTGTAGCATCTGGAGTAGTTGAAAGAATTGCGATTTCACCTTCTCCACCAGCAAGGTTGTTAGCTGAAGCAGCAAGTGCTTGACCAATACCTTGTGATGATGCCTGGTTAATGAATACTGAACGTCCTGCTTGTGCAACATCTGAATCGTATGTAACAACTGTTACACCCTTCTTCTGTGCTGCCTTAAGTGCTGGAACGAGTGCATCCTTATCGTTAGCTGCAAGAATGATCACGTTGTAACCGGACTGTACTGCTGCGTTGATTTCTTTAACTTGTGCAGCTGCAGTAATTTCTGTTGGGCCCTTGTATGCACAAGTAGCCTTGATTTCCTTACATGCGCGCTGTACACCCTTGTCAGCAGCTTGGAAGTATCCAATTGTGCCGAGCTTAGGAATGTGTGCGACCTTTAACTTAGTTGCTGCTGAAGCTGGTGCAACTGTGCCTGTTACAAGTGTTGTTGTAACAAGTGCAGCTGTTGCGATAGCTGCTAGTAGTTTCTTCAAGGTGTTTCCTTTCGTTGAAAACATTGTGAAATTATTTTTTAATTTCACACCGTGCCTGGTTCAGAACATTGTCTGTCTGAGCCCGTGCAGAAACTCTATGCGGGAGAATGCAAAACTACTAGTGTTGATTTATAACGATTTGATGAATGTATTTCCTCTGAAAAGTTAATCCCCGATGAATAAACAATTGAATTGTTCAATCATTGGGGATAAACCGACAGTGCAATTAGCCCTTGTTGGCAGCGGTTGTGCGAGCCCTCTTGTACTTGTCTACGAGAACTGGCGCAGCAACCGAAATTAAAAGCAAAATTCCCGTCACGATTGTTCGCCACTGGGCATTGATCTCTCGAAGAGTGAGCCAGGATTCGACGCTGCTAGCCAGAAGTACACCAGCGACAACTCCCCACATGGTGCCGATACCACCAAAGATGGATACGCCACCTAGTAGACAAGCAGAGATGACGAGAAGTTCAAGGCCGATTCCGTTATCTGCCTGCGCAGTTGAGAAACGGAATGTATAGATGACTCCAGCAACTCCTGACATGAAGCCGGTAAAGGTAAAGACAATAATCTTGTGGCGAACCACGTTGATGCCTGCAAACCGCGCTGCCTCAGGACTTTGCCCGATAGCTAAAGTGCGACGTCCAAAGGCGGTGTTGTGTAGGAGCAGTCCGAAGAAGAGCCCAAAGAGAATTATCACTGGAAGCGTCTGCGGGATAAATGTTGTTCCGATAGTGTCAAAACCCCAGGTAGTCCAGAATTCTGGAAACTCATTTACTGTCTCAGTTCCAAGAATTCCATTCGCGATTCCACGATAGAGAGCAAGTGCACCAATAGTTACCGCTAAGGATCCAAGACCCAGTTTTGTCACCAGGAAGCCGTTGATAAATCCGCAGGTTGTACCAACTGCCATCGCAATCAATATTGAGAGCCAGATAGGTGCACCTGCTGCATAGGACCAACCAAGCATTGCGCTACTGAGCGCCAGGATTGATGCAATGGATAAATCAATTTCACCTGTGATGATAAGAAAGACCATAGCGAAGCCCATAATCATGATTTCACTTGAGTTCGAGAAGATCTGTGAAACGTTGATTGAGCTTAGGAAGTTATCGGTAGTAAAAGATGCCAAAACCCAAACAGAGAAGAGCAAGGCAAGGATTGCTGTGTCCCAAGATTTACGGACCTTAAAGGTATTTTTCTCAGACACAGTTACACCCTTTCCTTGATTCGTTGCGCCAGTAAGGCTTTCTCGGTTCTTCGCGCCAGCACACGGTCAGCGTAAATCGCGACGATAAGGAGCAGACCGTTGATGGCAGACTTCCAGAAGGCATCCACTCCGAGTGCGGCGAGCGCACCTTGGATTGTCTGCACGAGAAGTGCACCAATAACAACTCCCACAGCTGTACCGGCTCCACCGAGAAGACCAATACCGCCAATTACCGCTGCTGCAACAACAGCAAGCTCTTGGCCATAGAAAGCAGTGGAATCAACTTGTGCAAAGCGCATTAGATAAAAGACACCAGAGATACCCGCGATGAATCCGCAGAAGATATAAGCCAAGAATGTTCTACGGAAAACTTTGAGACCGACTAGGTCTGCGGCAGGTGGATTGCTACCAATTGCGTAACAGTCACGACCGGCTTTGGTGTATTTCATATACCAAGCCACTATCACCATCAAGATAAGCACCATCAAGAAGGGAAATGGAAGTAAACCTCCGAAGGTCCTCTGACCCAATGAGAGCAAGCTAGGTGGCATTTCTTGTGCGTTGTAGTCAACAGAGTTAGAGACTACATAAACGCCACCTCGAACAATGTACAAAGTACCCAGAGTTACAACGAGAGAAGGCAGGCGCAGTCCTGCAACCAGCAACCCGTTGATGACTCCCACAGCTATTCCTACAGCGCCGCCAATGACGAAGCATTGCCACCAAGTGAAGTCAGGATTCTTGGCACAGAAATCGGCGACTAGCCACGCGGAGAATCCGACGGTAGATGCGATGGATAGATCGATATGGCGCATGATCATGACGGGAGCCATGCCAATCGCCAAGAGCGCAACAATCGCTGTAGCAGAAAGAAGGTCGCGGGTTCCATCGCCTGTCACAAAGCGTGGATTAATAAAGCCGGTAAGACCGATACAGAAAATAAGGATGACACCCAAGCTTGCTTCTCGACCCAAGGTGCGTTTTTTCATTAGAGAAGCCACTGTTAGATGCCCTTCTTTCCGGTGGTAGCTGCAGCAATAACATTTTCTTGAGTTGCCTCTTTACGTGACAATTCAGTGACTTGGCGACCTTCACGCATGACGATGATGCGATCTGCCATCCCCAGAACTTCTGGAAGTTCGCTCGAGATCATCAGAACAGCTTTTCCTTCTCCAGCAGCCTTATCAATGAGTTTGTGAACTTCAGCTTTTGTTCCCACATCGATACCGCGAGTCGGTTCGTCAACGATCAGCAGGTCGGGATCAGTTGCGAGCCACTTTGCAAGAACCGTTTTCTGTTGATTTCCACCTGAGAGGCGATCGACGGGATCTGACTGATCAGCATATTTAATACTCAAATTCTCGCGCCACTCATTGGTGAGGGCACGTTCTTTCTTAAAGTTGAGGAAGATGCGGCCCTTGAGTCGATCGAATGATTCCATTGAGATATTGCGATTCACGCCTGCAACCATGAAGAGTCCTTGCTGGCGTCGATCTTCGGGGACAAGAGCAATCTTTTCTGCCATTGCCGCTACCGGAGAATTTTTCTTAAGCGGTTTGTTATGAATCTTCACAGATCCCGACTCGTATGAATCCACCCCAAAAATGGAACGTGCTATTTCTGATCTACCACTACCCACTAAACCAGCCAAGGCAACAATTTCGCCCTTTCGGACAGTAAACGAAACATTGCGGAAGTATGCGGGATTTGTAAGATCGTTGACTTCAAGAACAACATCGCCGATTGCGTGATCGGTCTTTGGAAAGAGCTCAGTTAGTTCACGACCAACCATTTCTTTAATAACAGTCTGCAGGTCGGTGTTGGAGATTGGCTTTTCGGAGACTGTTGCGCCATCTCGCATCACTGTAATGAAATCTGAGATTGCAAATACTTCATCAAGGCGATGGCTTACGAATATGACCGCCTTATTTGCTGCGCGAAGGTTACGCATCACAGTCATGAGGCGCTCTACTTCTGAGGCAGAGAGCGCTGCAGTTGGTTCATCCATCAATATGATGTTGGCGTTCATAGAAAGCGCCTTTGCGATTTCAACTACCTGTTGATCGGCGATGGAAAGTCCGCGCGCCTGACGCTTTGGATCTAAATCAACACCCAATTCTTTGAAGAGCGATCGCGCGTGTGTTTCAGCTGCTTTCCAATCGATAGCTACGCCTTTCTTCGGTTGGCGACCTACAAAGACATTTTCAGCGAGCGATAAATCAAGAAAAAGCGATGGTTCTTGATAGATAACAGCAATTCCTTGATCAATCGACGCCTGTGGGGATCCCGAGATAAATGCAGAACGGCCCAAGGTAATTGTTCCGGCATCGTGCACATGCACTCCTGCCAAAATTTTGAGCATGGTTGATTTACCTGCGCCATTTTCACCAAGGAGTGCGTGAATTTCGCCGGCACGGACAGAGAGATTTGTTCCGCGAAGTGCAACAGCACCTCCAAATCTTTTCTTTACATCCTTCATCTCTAGAAGAAGGTCGCCCTTGTTTGCCAATTCAGTCTCCCGTCTAGTGAATGCAATTACTGCCTCGATTGGTGTGGAATCTTATTCAGTAAAGTAGCAAGGCACTAGGGCTTTGGCTCTTGGTTTTGGCAAACTTTCACATTCTTCTTGCCATTGAACAATTCAAGACACATGCAGAGTTGATAACAAAATGTTAGAAGACATTCTTGGAAAAATTGAGGCTTTGCACAAGAGTGGGGCAGGGATTTAAGGGGGAGCCATGGGTCGATATCTATCACTAGATATGGGTGCTGAATCTGGCCGCCTTGTCATTGTCGATATCGGCGCTAGCGAGATTGTGACGGAGGTTGTCTACCGATTTGAAACCCCCGTTGTTCATGACGCGCTCGGTAGACGTTGTTGGGATTTTCCAACAATCGTTGATGAAGTAATTCATGGACTTTCAATTGCCTCGAGCCATGGCCCATTTCAATCTCTAGGTATCGATACGTGGGGACTTGATTTTGGATTATTGGATAACAATCAAAAGTTAGTCTCCCTTCCAGTAAGTCACCGTGACCATCGCACCGATGGCTATCTTGCAAAAGCCGCTGATGTAGTAGGTATTGAGCGATTGCACTTCGAAACCGGAGCTCAATTACTTGAAATCAATTCCATCTTTCAATTACTTGCAATTGCAGAGAAGACTCCCGATGAATTGACGAAGACTCATTCATTACAGCTCATGCCAGATCTAATTTTGCATGCTTTAACCGGAGTAATTGGCACTGAGTACACGATTGCATCCACAACTGGCCTGTATGACACACAGAGAAATGAGTGGGCATACGGATTAGCAAAAGATTTGGGAATCCCTATGCACTTTTTTGGCCAAGTGGAGGACCCAGGTACTTTTCGTGGAGTCCTAAGTTCTGAGATACAGGCTAAAACTGGAATTGGTCCATTGAAGTGCATCGCTACTGCAAGCCATGACACTGCGGCGGCGGTTGTAGCTACTCCACTGGAATCTCCAGGGAGCGCCTATATCTCTTCGGGAACTTGGTCCTTAATGGGCGTTGAAATCGATTCACCAATCACTAATCAGACAACTCTGCTGGAGCGACTTACCAATGAGGGTGGTTTTGATCGGAGTATTCGACTTTTACGCAACATCACTGGTCTTTGGATTATGCAGGAAGTACGCAGAGACTTAAAATCACAAGGAATTGAGATTAGCTATAACGATCTTGTTGCAGCAGCCAAATCACAAGTAAACCCATGGCGCACATTGTTTTATGTTGATGCGCCCATCTTTGTTTATGCTGGCGGAATGATTGCGCGGATTCAAAATTATGCTCGCGAGACTGGCCAACCGATTCCAGAGACCCCCGGAGAAATTGCTCAAGCAACATTTGCCTCACTGGCTCTGCAATATGCGCGAACTGCGGATGTACTTGAAGAGTGCAGTGGAGTCCACATGCCAGCGATTCATATAGTGGGTGGTGGCTCACAGAATGAACATCTTTCGCAATTGACGGCAGATGTTTCCAATAAAGAGGTGATAGCTGGACCAGTCGAGGCTACCGCGATGGGAAATGCAGTCGTTCAAGCTATTGCAGCTGGTGAAATCGCCAATATACATTCAGCACGAGCGCTGATTTCATCAAGCAAGGTTAAATTCGGAAGTTATCAACCAACAAGTGATATTTCGGTGCGTGAGCAGATAAAGGCGGTCCGAAATCGCTATGAAGAGTTAATCGCCCACACGTAGTGCCAATCAAAGGAGAGAGATGACAACGCTTGCAGAAGAGATCTCAGATCTTGCCGTCCGCGCAGGAGCGCCCGCTGCTGATTTAACGATTTTGGCTGAGGGAAATGCAGCGGTATTGGATGCAGCCAATGACCGCTTCTTGGTTAAAGCTAGTGGAGTGGTGATGGGTGAGGCCACGGAAGAAGATTGGGTCTGGGTCAGCTTGAGTAAATCTGTCGAGATTCTGGAAGCTGCACATAAAAATGGTCGATCTCCAGAACTCGACAAGGCGCTTGATGTCATATTGAAATCGGCAGTTACGCCAAATGGTGTTCAGAAAAAGGCGAGCATTGAAACTTTGGTCCATGTCGTTGCTTTTCACCTCCTTGAATCAACTTGGTCATTACACACTCACCCAACGCCTGTAGTAGCGCTGGCTGCGAGTAAAGCGGCAGCAGCCCACTACAGCGGAACAGTTTTTCCCGATGAGAGCGTTATCTGTGGACCGATACCTCTTTATCTACCATACGAAGAACCGGGGCTCTCACTTGGATTAGGTTTCTACTCCGGTGCTCTTGAATATCGCGAGAAATATGGAATGAGTCCGCGCCAGATTATTCTGGGTAATCATGGCCTTTGCACTTTTGGAAACGGGAAGGAAGAAGCCCTGGCAACTACACAGATTGCCGTCAAAGCTGCACGTGTGAGATTAGGAGCACTCAGTGCTGGGGGAATCAATTTCATTCCTCTCTCTGATGCACAGACAATTGCATTCCGTCCGGATGAAGTAGCACGACGCAAATTGCTCACAGGTGATATCAAGTAATGAAACCTAAAGCCGTCACCTTCGACATTGGCGGCATTATCTATTCAGATGATGTCTTTAAGCGTGCAATCTTTGCCGCCCTAGAAAGCCTTGCTGGCACAATTGATAGCGCTCGCTTTGAAGAGATTTATCTAGAACATTTGAAATCTCAATCAGGTTCTCTTCGTTCCAAACTATCTTTGGCATTTCTTGACACTCTTGATGCCAAAGAGGAGTTGATGGCTAGGGCGAATTCTCACTGGAAATTTAGCGCTTCAGATCTTTATAGCGATGCGAAAGGATGTATTGAAGAGGTGCGCTCTTTGGGTTGTTCCATAGGAATAGTTGCCAATCAAGCCGCCACTGTTGTGGAGTCTCTGCAATTACACGGGATTGCGCCCCTTATTGATTACATGGGAGTTTCAGCCCTAGTTGGCGTGGAAAAACCAAATCCTGAAATATTTTCACAAGCGTTATCGGCACTGGGGTGCAAAGCTTCGGAAGTGATACATATTGGAAATAGGCTCGATACTGATGTACTGCCCGCAAAAAATCTAGGAATGCGCACCGCATGGATCTTGCGCGGTGAGGCAAACCCCAATCCTTCATCTGCTGATCTATCTACTCCAGATATCGTTTTGAAATCTTTACATGGTGTGCCAGAGGCGATTGCGACTCTCCAGTGAAGCAGTTATGGCTGGGAATCGATTGCGCCACGCAATCAGCTCGCGCAACTTTGATTGACGAACATGGCGTGATTCACTCTCGAGTCAGTTGTGAGCTGTCACCAGTAGAGCGGGGAAGTGATGGTCGACTTACCCAAGATCCGCACAGTTGGACGAAGGCCATCAATAGAATCATCTCTGAAAGCGTCGTGAATGCTGAGAAAAACGATGCCGTAGTTGGTGCAATTGCAATCTCTGCAACATCAGGAACTTTTGTCCTGACCGATCTAGACGGTACTCCCATCGCCCCTGCTGCGATGTATAACGATGCTCGTGCCAATAATCCACTCGCTCGCGCTACCGCGATAGTTAATGAAATAGGTGCTGGCAAATATTTATTTGCTCATACCCCAGAATTTGTGGTGGCAGCCTTGACTGGTAAGCCATTGCAAGAGATTGCTACCGATTGGAGCCACGCCTTAAAAACTGGAGTAAATCTGACTTCACAGAGTTGGAGCGCAGATGCAATTACACAAAGCGATCATGCAGGAATAACACTCCCTCACCTAGTGGCTCCAGGAACTTTGCTGGGAATGACTAAAGAGCACGGCATCCCTATCTACGCAGCAATGACTGATGGCTGCACTGCTCAGATTTCAGTTGGATCCTCTGAGATTGGAAGTGCCGTGACAACTCTTGGGACAACGTTGGTGATAAAGATAGTTTCACCAATTGAAGTAAACGGTCCCGGTTATTACAGCCATCTGTTGCCGGGTAATCGCTGGCTGAGCGGTGGAGCATCCAATCTAGGAGGAATTTCATTTGCCCAGTACCGAGATGAGATTGAAATGTGGAATCGTAAAGCTGCGACCTATGGACCTGCATCGATGGTCATGTATCCACTTGTAGGTGCTGGGGAGCGTTTTCCAATATCTCACAAAGAATTACAGAAAATCTCAACAGGCCAACCCAAAGACGAAGTAGATGAATTTCGCGCCACGCTAGAAGGCATTGCCTTTGCAGAGAAACTGGCCTATGAAAAGTTGGCTCAAGCAGGAGCACTTCTTAGCGGAGAACTCACCACCGTAGGAGGTGGAGCGCAATCCACTCTATGGAACTCAATTCGAGCATCGGTACTTAACCGCACAATTTCTGTAGCAAAGGATTCTGGCTCAGATATCGGCGCAGCCAAGATTTCTTACGCCGCACATCAGGGTGGGGATTTGGCATCGGTGCTCGAGAGATTTAACAGTTCAAGCGTTAAACAGGTTTCACCCATAGAAGAAGATGTGAAAATCTATGAGTATAAGTATCAACAATTTTTAGAGCTTATTAAACCTTTTCAAATGGATGAGATTCGATAAGGTAGCGCTCTCATGAGAAAAGTACTCATTCTTGATCCGCGTGACAATATTGCGGTTTGCCTGGCAGATCTCGCCCAGGGAGAACTAGTCACTCAAGATGACATCACAATTACCGCTCAAAATCCGATTCCGCGCGGTCACAAAATTGCTACTAAACCCATTGCTAAGAGCGATGGAATTATTAAATATGGAGAACGAATGGGGCATGCGGTTGCTCCGATTGCAGTCGGAGAGCATGTCCATGTCCACAATATTTTGGGTGATCGACTTTCAGCGGAGCAGGTATGACTATCACGATAAATGGTTTTGACCATGGCAATCGCGGAACTGGGATTCGCAGCCATCAATTGATTCTCCCCACGGTTGTGTGCTCTACTCATGTATCGCGCAGGATTGCCACAGAAGTAGGGGCCATAACTTTTGCCCATCAACACGGATGCGGAATTATCGGTGATGATGTTGCTGGTATCGATAATTTTTTCATCGCACTAGCAGACCACCCCAACGTTAGTTCAGTTCTTGCAGTTGGATTGGGTTGCGAAACTATTCAGAGTCAAGAACTCGCAGCTAAATTGCTAAGTCGAAATAAATCAACTCAATATCGCATCATTCAAGAAAGTGGTGGGGTAGAAGGAACCGTTGCAGCTGGCGTTAGCGCAGCGCGAGAGCTCTCTTCAGCATTCCCCGCGGCATCCACTCAGTTGGCACAACTACGTGTTGGCATTGATCTTGGACGCAAAGTTGATCAGGCAGATGCCTTGGAAGAACTACTTACAGCAGAAGGTTGCGAAGTTGTAATCGTTCATTCGCAGTCATCATCGGCCGAATCTTTCTCAAAACTAGCCGAAGAGAAAGCTCATATCATTATTAGTTTTCCAAACGATAATCAGCCTGCATCTGGATTCCCACTGATTCCTGTCATTAACGTCGCAGGTGGGGGTGCGCTTCATCAAGCAATTCGTGGAGATTTTGATATCGACGAGAGCGCTTTGCTCTCTGGAATTTTGGAACTAGTGTCATCCGTTGCAAATGGCGCTGAAACTGCAGCAGAGAAGAACAAGAGTGGCGAGATTCGAGCCCCCAGAGTTGTGAGAAGCGCATAATGAAATCTCCGCTCAAGGCTTATAAACGTTCCAACGGAGCTTGGGGTCTACGTAATCAAGTCCTGATTCTTCCGCTTCATTCAGCGCTCTCGGCAACTGCTCGCGCCATCGCCAATAACTCTGATGGTGCGGTAGCAATTAGCCACGACTGGTCTGGTGAAAAAGATAATGATTTAACTCGAATTCTCTTCACTCTGAGTGGCTATGCATCAAACCCTAATATTTTTGCCACCATTTTCTTATCAATCGGATCACCTGAAGAAGAAGAGATCGTAGAAAACGCGCAAAAGCTTGGGTTAGAGAGATTTAGCAATCTATTGCTACCTGAAATTGGATCGATGCAAGCCCTGCAAGAGAAGGCGATTGCCATCGCCAATCAATTCTGTAAAGAAGCCTCTGCCCAAGCACGAATTGATGCTCCCTGGAGTGCGATCGTTCTCGGCCTAGAATGTGGCGGATCTGATGCACTCTCAGGAATTACAGCGAACCCAGCACTTGGTGTAGCAAGTGATCGTCTCGTTGAGTTAGGTGCATCATCTGTCCTTGGTGAGACTACTGAAATTCTTGGCGCTGAACATTTGTTGGCCGCTCGCGCCATCGATCCTGCTGTCGGCAAGAAGATTGTTGAAATGGTTGCACGCTATGAAGATTCAATTAACTACGAGGGAATTGATATTCGTGGCGCGCAACCCTCTCGTGGAAATATCGAAGGCGGACTTTCGACTCTTGAAGAGAAATCTTTAGGGGCTGCTAAGAAGGCTGGCAACGCTCCCTTTACAGGAACGCTCGAATTCGGTGAGATTCCCAGCGCTCCAGGTCTTTACTTTATGGATACCCCGGGCCATGACATTGAACAGCTAGCCGGATTTGGGGCTGGACATATCAACGTTGTCGTCTTCACCTCGGGGCGTGGAACTCCAACGGGTTCAGCGATTATGCCGACAATAAAAGTCTCTACAAATACGCCCATGTATGAGTCAATCCCAGACTTGATTGATCTTGATGCTGGGACTATCGCCGACGGCATAGAAACTTTGGCACAGGTGGGTAGCCGAATATTTGATGAAATTGTTCAAGTGGCTAATGGAAAATTGACCAAGGCTGAACGCGGCGGCCATCATGAGTTCGCTCTGTCGCGAATGTATAAAACGGTGGTCAAGTAAGTAATTTTTGAACACTGGAAGAGCCTCAATTGTGCTCAAATTTTGAACACAATTGACTTTGCTCAATTGAACAGTCCATCATTGCGCATATGAATATCAGCCTGCGGGATATCGCCAAGAAGGCGGGGGTATCTGTAGGTACCGCGTCAAATGTGCTCAATCGACCAGGCATTGTTGCGCCGGAAACTGCCAAGCGCGTGCTGCAGGTAATTGAGGAGATGGGCTACAACCCCAATGGCTACGTCAAGCAGATGTCTGCTGGCCACAGCCGGACCCTAGGTTTGGTTGTGCCAAATGTATCCAATCCATTCTTCGCTGAAGTGGCTCGCGGTGTTGAAGAAACTGCTGCCAAGAAAAATTATGCCGTCTTCATCTGCAATTCCGGAGAGAGCAATCAACGCGAAGAACGATTTATGAGCGTTCTTATTGAACAGATGGTCAAAGGCGTATTGATTACGCCCACCAGTTTGAAGCCGGGGCATATCAAGATGCTTAAAGAGCGGGGCATTTCAGTTACCTTAATCGATGCAGCAGGAAAGACCTCAACGGAATGTTCGGTTTCGGTAAATGATGTACGAGGCGGAGAAATTGCAATCGAGCATTTAGCCTCGCTTCATCACACCAACATTGCATGGGTGTGTGGACCTGAAACTATTCCGCAGGCTGCCGATCGTTCCAAAGGCGTTGCTGCCGCAGCAAAATCACACAAATTAAAGGTCAGAACAATTCGTGCCGCAAATATGACCTTTGCTGCCGGTGAAGAAGCAGTAACTGAATTCTTATTATTAGAGGACCGGCCAACTGCAATATTCTGTGCCAATGATTTGCTGGCCTTGGGGATAATGCGCGGTTTGATGGCGCGAGGAATTCGAATCCCAGAAGAAATTTCTCTGATCGGCTATGACGATATTGAGTTTGCTCCATCTGCGGCAGTTCCATTGACCTCAATTGCACAGCCTGCTTACCAACTTGGAACTGTTGCAACTCAATTGCTGCTGTCAGAGTGTGAAGGGATTGAGACCCACGCACATCAAGAGGTGAATTTTCAGCCCGAATTAGTAGTGAGAAACTCTACTCGCGACGTAGCAAGCGCACGTGCCGAGGCTGTAGTTCGTCGAGAGTACGCACACCTAGCAACTTCATATTTCGGATCATCTGGCCCTGAATAATCGAAAGTGCGCGCTCGACGCCATCTTGACCACCAGCCATAAGGCCGTAGAGATAAGCGCGACCGATATAGGTGAAATTAGCTCCGTGAGCAATCGCTGCTAAAACATCGGCTCCGTGCATGATTCCAGTATCGATGTGAAGTTCGAAATCCTTCTTAAATTCCTTCTTTATATCAGCAAGTAGATGCAGCGGAATAGGCGCTTTATCAAGTTGACGTCCACCATGGTTGGAAAGAAGTACTGCATCTGCACCTAGCTTGGCTGCCATCTTGGCATCCTCAAGATTCTGAACACCCTTAACGATGAGATTGCCATCCCATTCTTTTCGAATCCACTTCAAATCTTCGAAGGTCATGGTGGGGTCGAACATGTAATCCAGAAGTTCCGCGACAGTTCCATTCCACGATGACATCGAAGCGAATTCGATAGCCGGCGTAGTTAAGAAGTTTATCCACCATGCTGGTCGCGGAATGGCATTGAGTAAAGTTTTTACGGTAAGAGTTGGAGGAATCGTCAATCCGTTATAGGTATCGCGCAATCTATGTCCGGCCACTGGTACATCGACAGTCAAATGCAGCGTCTTAACTCCTGCCCGACGAGCGCGTTCAACCAGCGCCATCGATCCATCACGGTCTTTCCACATATAGAGCTGAAACCAGTTTTCACCGTTGGGCGCAGCTTTTACAACATCTTCAATTGATGTCGTTCCTAGAGTGGAGAGAGAGAAAGGGATTCCAAATTTTTCCGCCGCACGGGCTCCGGCGATTTCGCCTTCAGTCTGCATTAATCGAGTAAATCCTGTTGGAGAAATACCCATAGGCATTTTATGTGTTACGCCGAAAACTTCTCGCGAGAGATCTACTGCAGAGACGTCACGCAATATATTGGGAACAAGTTCGATATCGCGAAATGCCTGGCGCGCTCTTTCAAGCGATGCTTCAGATTCGGCAGCGCCATCTGTGTAATCAAATGGTCCCTGTGGGGTGCGCTTCTTCGCAATATCGCGCAGATCCCAAATCGTCACTGCTCGCGCTAAGCGAGCCTTTTTGCGATTGAGAGCAGGTCCACGAAAGCGCAGCAACTGCGCGAGTTTGATGGGGTTCGGTAATTGGCGCTTTACGTTGCGAGACATGCGCCTATCTTAGAACTAACGCTGCGATTTATGTCTATCAGCCATCATATCCATGAGAGCAAAGAGCACACCCGAGACAACGAAAGTCATATGAATTCCGATGCGCCATCCCTCACGGTTAGCATCAAAGGTGCCTTCTTTCATAAAGTCTTTGAGCAGTTCAATCACAGAGATTGCAACAAGGGAACCAATCAACTTGATTTTGAGTCCGCTGTAATCAACGTGACCCATCCAATGCGGACGATCTTCTGCATCTTCTGCCACCTTAATTTTGGAGACGAAGTTCTCATACCCTGCAAAGAGGACGATGATAATGAGGTTACCTAATAACACTGTGTCGAGAAGTTCGAGAACCTGCAGAGTCACTTCTCCGGTAGTTGAATCGGTGACATGGGTGACCATGTGCCAGAAAGCGTGGAAGAAGCGATAGGCGATTGGAATCAGCGCAAGGAGCAATCCGACATAAAGCGGAGCGAGAAACCAACGTCCCGCAAAGATGACCTTCTCAATAAAGTGTTCCAGTTTTAGCATGCTGAAATTATTGCAGTCAGCCCATCAAATTCTGCTGAACGCGCCCAATAGGGCAGAATCACCTCGTGCATGAATTTACCCAAGAGGTGGAAGAACTCGCTCACGCGGTTATGGAATATAGCCTCGAGCGTTTGAAATCCAATCCGCCTTTGGATGGGCCGCGCAGCTCTGCAGATCTCTATGCAGAGCTAGGTAACACCATTACGCCGCAAGGTTTAGGTGGAAAGAACACGCTCAAAATATTTACTGAAACTCTTGCCTTGGCATGTATCTCAACCGATCACCCACGCAACTTGGCATTTATTCCATCGGCGCCAAGTGAATACGCCAACCTCTTTGATCTTGTTGTCGGTGCATCTTCGCTCTATGGAGGATCCTGGCAAGAAGGTGCAGGCGCCGTCTTTGCCGAAAATCAGGCGCTGAAATGGCTTATTGATATCGCGGGTTTACCGGCGACTGCTGGTGGAGTCTTTGTGCAAGGTGGCACCATCGGAAATCTCTCTGCTTTAGTTGTTGCTCGTGATCAAGCACGAAAGAAATTTCCAGATACAAAACGTTGGGTGATTGCCTGTAGCGCAGAATCTCATTCATCCATTACATCCGCGGCTCATGTGATGGATGTAGATATTCTCAAAGTCGAAACAAATGCAGAAAATAGATTAGAAGGTGAACATGTCGGAAAAGCTATTGATCAACTCCATTCCAACTCTGATAGCCGCGTCTTTGCCATCGTGGGAACAGCGGGAACAACCAACCTGGGAATTGTTGATGATTTAGCTTCACTTGCAGAATGTGCACGAAGTCGAGATATCTGGTTCCACGTTGATGGCGCTTACGGTTTAGCGGGGCTGTGCGCACCTTCTGTCCGCCATCTCTTTAATGGTATTGAGAACGCAGATTCATTTATCGTCGATCCACATAAATGGCTCTTTGCTCCTTATGATGCTTGTGCACTTGTCTATCGCAACCCCGAATTTGCCCGAGAAACGCACACACAGCACGCTTCTTATTTAGATACGTTGCATGATGGATCTTGGTCGCCATCTGATTATGCAATTCACTTAACCAGACGAGTCAGAGGTTTGCCATTCTGGTTTTCGCTGGCAGCTCATGGGACCGATGCCTATTCCCAGGCGGTAGAAGAAGGAATTCGTTTAGCTAAGGAATCTGCCAAGTTGATTAGCGCCCATCCTGATTTAGAGCTGGTCCATCAGCCAGAACTTTCTATCGTTGCCTTCACACGCAAAGGTTGGACCTCGGCGCAGTATCAGGAATGGTCTGATGCGCTCTTGGAAAAGCAGATCGGATTTATTCCGCCTTCAAAGAATAAGGGTGAACCAATTCTTCGTTTCGCCTTTGTCAATCCTTGGACATCACTTGAAGATGTCCAGATGATTCTGGATACCCTTTAACGATCGAGCAGATTTTGCAGTGGATCATAGGTCGATCCGCTACGTCGTTTGGCGATTGCACTCAGCGCTTCTAGAACTACGCGATTAGCCAAAATCGAGGTGATATCTGCGCTATCAAAGGCAGGAGCTACTTCCACCACATCAATGCCAACTACGGGAAGTTCAAGACAGATTCTGCGCACTGCTTCTAGTAATTCGCGCGAAGTCATTCCACCTGGTTCTGGAGTTCCGGTACCAGGTGCCATGCCAGGATCCACGACATCAATATCGACAGATAAGAAAACTCCATCGCAACCGTCGGTTAAGGTCGCAAATGATTCATCAAGAACAGCCTTAAGACCACGATGGTGTATCTCAGTCATTTCGTAGGAACGCATACCTTGGTCGCGCATCCACATCAAAGTTTTATTATCTGGCCAATATCCACGTAGACCTAGTTGTAAGAATTTATCTCCGCGCACATAACCTTCATCAATCAGTCGGCGCATAGGAGTTCCATGCCCAACGAGCGCACCCCATTGATCTTCGCCGGTATCTGCATGGGCATCAAAGTGAATCATCGAAACTTTTCCATGGCCGAGATGGTTGGCAATTCCTGCAACATCGGCAGAGGCGATGGAATGATCACCACCTAGAACAACAGCAATCGCACCAGCTCGCGAAATTTTTTCAGTTGCATCCCGCAGAACTGCAAGTGATGAAACCAAATCGCCACCGGGCATCAATAAATCGCCGGCATCATAGACTTTTAGATCTTTCAATCCATCGGTGCGAAGCGCCAGATGGGGACGTTCGCCATCGTGGGGTAGGTAATCGCCGCCACGGATTGCCTGCGGACCAAACTTGGCACCTGAGCGATGCGATGTTCCGCTATCGATTGGTGCGCCCACAATAATGACATCAGCACCTTGGTAGCTCTTGGGATCATCTAAATCGCAAGCTGGAATCCCCAGAAAGGTAAATGCAGGGCCGTACATATTGCCGTGGTTTGCCATGGGGTAAGGATAGAGCCACCTCGAGAGGCGCAACCATGTTTTATGGTTTATGCTATTGCGGACTGGGAGGTAGCTGTGCAAATCAACATTAATCGCAAGACTGGCGTTTTACTCGGAGTAATTGTCCTGCTTTCCGCTGCCGTGCTAAGCCTTTCTATTAATCGCAACGACGATGATGACATGGGCAGATCAAACGGCCTCATGAGCCATGGCTCAATGACTTCGCAGAGCTCTCAAATCACTGGAGCCGACATCATGTTTTTACAGATGATGATTCCGCATCATCAACAAGCAATTGATATTTCAAATTTAGCTATGGAGAACGCTGAAGACAAAGAACTACTTGCCCTTGCCAAAATCATCGCCCGCGATCAAGCAGCCGAAATTGTGCAGATGAAGGCATGGCTCAAGGCAGCTGGTGCCAGCGAAGATATGGGGCATGAGATGCACGACATGGGCGGAATGCTGAGCGACACAGAACTCTCAGCGCTAAAGGCTGCAACTGGTAAAGAGTTTGATCTTTTGTGGCTTAAGGGAATGACTGACCATCACGATGGCGCAATCAATATGACACAGATGATTGAGGATGCAACGAACGCGGAGATTAAAGCTTTTGGTGAGAAAGTCATCAAAGATCAATCGGCGCAGATTGCCCAGATGAAAGAGATGTTGGCACGTCTTTCCTAATTAAGGAAGTTGTACGACCTTTTTCACAATCTCTTCAGCAGTAGCCTGTGCGCCAAGTTCGAGTCCAACGTTGGTCGTAAATCCCCGCAACGTTGCTTCAGATAAAACCACCATTTGCGCCGCGATATCGGTCATCCAGTAAAGAGCACCTGCGCCGACTTGTTGATACAGCTCTTCTGCACGGTTGAGAGCTTCGTCGCTAAATTTCTCTGCGCCGCTGCGATCTTGATCGAGTACCCATAGAAGGTAATCGCGGATATCAGATGCATCTTTGCGCACCTGCTCGTGGCGGTCGAGAATTTCAGCAATCTCGCGATCAATCGCCGAGTTGCGCAGCCATCTAAACATAAGTGCCCTTTCCACGTGTTTCCAAGGTATCGGCCATGGCTGACAATCACTCCTGTGAGTTTTCTTTCATTCATGCGTGGCACTTGAGGCTCAACCGGGTGATTCTGGTGCTGATTGATAACCTTTTCTCATGTGGAGATCGAGGCAAGGGATAGCCCGTGCGGCAAGCGGCATTGTCCTGCTCTTATCTCTAATTTCCACAGGTATGGTTGTCGCGCATCAATGCCATCAAGAATCCGTTCAAGTGGCCACTCATTCTCATCACCAAGACGCTGCGAAATCAGACCCTTCAACTGGCTCACTGCTTACAGATATCTGTATCGGAGTCACCTTCTTGGTTCTGCTCATCCGTGGCAAGTATTGGCTTCGCGGCAATCGTCCCACCTGGCGAATATCACGTAACGTCTCAATTAAAGATTTACGCGGCTTTATCAAACCTCCAAACTTGGCATTTAACCTCTCATTACCGCAATTAGGAGTCTGCCGAATCTAGCCCTCCTCGCCGTCCAAAAATTATCGACGCGAGATGAGGATTTCTTTGAAAAAAATACTTTATATTATTGCTCTACTTTTTACCTTAACACCTTCACCAGCTTTTGCTGCCCCCACCTTGGAAACTGCGCAACGTGAAGTTGACCGCTTGCGCACCTTGGCAGCAGAAAAATTTGAGGCTGCCAACGATGCAACTATTCGAATTCGATCCCTTGAGCGTGAGACCGCAGTCCTCGAGCAACAGGAAGCCAAACTTCAAAAAGAATTGATAGCTGCCAATAAAGCTCTTGCCCAGCTCGCGATAGCGGAATACAAATCCAACGGATTCGGAGAGACGTTCGGATTATTATTTTCATCAGATCCAAGCGGTTATCTCTCGGATGCGGGCACTCTAGACGTTCTCGCGCGCAATTACGCAAAAAAGCAACGGGAATACGCAACGACAAAATTGAAGGTCGAAGCGTCGCAATTTGTGATCTCGGATAGAACTGCCTTATTAAAGGCTGAACGCATCAAACTCAATCGAGAAGTGGATCAGGCCCGCAGCGCCCTTACGAAAGCAGAGAAAATTTTAAAGTCACTTAAACGAGAAGATCGGGAACGCTTGGCTCGTGAAGAGGCAGAGCGAGAGAACAAGATTTTAAATGAATCTAAAAAATATGCTGCAAGTTATAAAGGTGATAACACTCGTGGATCGATTGCTCTCAAATACGCACTCAAGCAGGTAGGAGATGTCTATGTGTGGGCTGCTGCTGGTCCAACTAAATGGGATTGCTCTGGATTGACTATGCGCGCCTTTCAGCAGGCGGGCGTATCTCTTCCACACTCTTCTCGTATGCAAATCAAGTATGGAAAATCCATTTCCTACGGTGCCGTTAAACCTGGTGATTTACTCTTCTTCGGAAACCCAATCAGCCACGTTTCCATCTATATGGGAGGCGGAAAGATGGTTCAGGCCCCACGTCCTGGGAAAAGAGTGGAAGTTGTCTCCTTTACAAAGCGATTCGGCGCCAAACCCTTCGTTGGCGCAAGGCGGTTGTAATGTCCATGCGCAAAAAAATTGTTTTTGTCTTAGTACTAGCGTTGCAATCTTGGACTCCAATTGCAGACGCAACAAACCATAAACCAACACTTGCTCAAATAGAAGCGGCTAAAAAGGAAGAATTAGCTCGTAAAAGAGTAGCTGACGAGGCGCTGAAGCGATTGCAGAAAGCAAAAGGAAATTTAAGGCTACTGACGGCCCTAGCAAACGAAGCTCAAGCACGATTTCAAGTAGCTCAAAATCAACTGGTAAGAGCAACTGCCATCGCCAATAAAGCCGCGGCAGATTATCAAGAGGCAGTTGCAGCAGTTGCTTTTACCCATCGTGAGATTGGAAAGTTGGCAATCAATGCCTATACATCAGGAGGTGGTTTGACTGACATTGAGGCACTTCTCTCGGCGAACGGCCCGCAAGAGATGATCGATCGATTGAATACGTTAGAAAATCTTGGAGCTGGCAATAAGACTGCACTCAAACGATTTAAGGCAGCAGAGGCGATTGCCCAAGATGCGAAGAAAGCAGCAGATGCTGCAAAAGAAGAGCAACGTCTTGTTACTCTGAAAGTTGCCGCTGCGAAGAAAGAGGCAGATGATGCCAGAGCCGCACAACAGAAAGAGGTCGACAAGTTACAAGCGGTGCAGGATAAATTGCAGCGAGATTTAGCCTCTGCCAAAAAGATCCGAATCACGCTTGAACAGAAGCGACAGTTGGCCATCTTGGAAGAGACGCGTGCAAATGAAGCCAGCAAGGTCAAAAATCAATCAAAGATCTGGCGAGCTGGCGGGCCTACGGGCAAGAGCACCTCCAGAACAACCGAGGCGCAGCGACTACAGGCTGTTGAATTTGCCAAAAAACAAGTGCTTGCTCGAAAGCCATATGTATGGGGAGACGAAGGCCCGAATGCTTTTGATTGTTCGGGGCTTGTCTATGCGGCTTATAAATCTGCAGGCTTAGGGTGGCCCATTTGGGATCGCCTCAACTCAGGTTTGTATTACACATACACGAAGCAGATTCCGCTTTCAGAGATGCAACCGGGAGATTTAATTTTCTACTCCTACAAGGGCACCATCAGCACCATCCATCACATGAGCATCTATGCTGGCAACGGAATGATGTGGGAAGCGCGATCTACAAAGATTGGTCTCCGGTATTCAAATATCTATAGCGTTCCAGGCATGATGCCTTACGCGGGAAGAGTGTAAAAATGAAAAAGTTGACTGTATTCCTTGTCCTGGCTTTGCTCGTGCCCAGTGCCGCCTTCGGATCAGGAGAGAGTATTGGCTCTCTCTCACATATCCATAACGTAAAAGTCTTTGGCAAGAAGATTTATCTGGGCACCCATGCCGGACTCTATGAATATGTTGATGCTAAGACGGTATCAAAAGTCAGTCCCGAGATATTTGATGTCATGGGACTTACTATTGATGGTAAACGTATCTATGCAAGCGGACATCCAGGACCAGGATCTAAATTTCCAGAGCCGATCGGACTCTTGCTCTCATCAAATGGTGGCAAAACTTGGAAGAAGGTTTCCCTTCAAGGAAAAGTAGATTTTCACCTTTTAGAGGCTTACCAGCAGGAGTTGTATGGAGCCGACTCTCAAAGTGGTGAACTCATGTATTCGAAGAATTATGGCAAAAAATGGGTTTCACTTGGCAAGAATCAATTTAGTGAAGTTGCCATTAATCCCAAAAAAAATAGAAGCGCCCTTGCCATTAGGGACGGTAAACTCTTTATGACCCAAGATAACTTCACATCCATGGAAGAACTCAAAGTTGATATCCAGCCATCTCAAATTGAATGGAATTCCCAGCAACTAGTTGCCTCAGCTGGAAAGAACCTCTATCAATCACTCAACGGTGGTAAAACGTGGAAGAGGCTGTACTCCTTCAAGGGCACAATTGGAATCTTGGCGCATTCGACTGAGTTATTGGTCGCAGTAGTAGGTAACGAGGTCTGGCGCTCAACGGATGGAGGCCGCTCCTTCAGTGTGATTGGATAGTTTCAACAGGCAGAGAGAAGACTGAGGTTCTAACCTAGGGGCATGCGGCGTTTATTGATCACTCTCTGCGCCATCGCTCTTGCCGCCTCAATTGCTACTCCAGCATCTGCCCACCAACCAGTTGTTCTGCTTCCAACCGACACAACTCCAGCGGCAGGTCCATTACTGGTCGATGGCACAGTCTCTTTTGCTATTCGCGCCTCCTTTACAAAATCAGGGCAGAAGCAAGCATTTAGAGCAGCGCTCAAAGAGGGCGAGCAATTAGCGGTGCAGTACTTGATCGTTGATAAGAAACCAGAGAGCGCGCTCAAAAATACTCTGTTGCCGCAACTTGTCATTACTTCTCCATCAGGTAAGAAAATTACTATCAAACTAAATGAGCGCACAAAGTTCTACGAACCTTTTGGTCGCACCAACTATCTCTATTTATCAAGGTACACCGCACCAGCAGAAGCGGGTATCTATCAATTCGTGGCAACGTCACGCGCTCGCGCCGCCATCACTATTGCAGTAGGTGAGAAAGAGATTCAAGGTGAAGTACTACGTGGACCAGCCCCAGTTGCAAGCGCTCCATCGCCTTCATCGACTCCTGATGCCACAAAGCCAGCACCATCACCAACTCCAGAACCAGAGATGACTACGCAAGCCGGTTATACGATGGCAAAGGTAAAAATGAATAACACCACCTCAAGTTGCTGGTCTGTTATCAATGGAAATGTCTATGACTTGACCAAGTGGGTGTATCAGCATCCCGGTGGTGCGTCACGAATTCAACAGATTTGTGGCTCCGATGGCACTTCAGAATTCAATAGCCGCCATCGTGGACAAGGAAACCCATTGTCTACACTCAACGGATATCTGCTTGGCCCACTCGCTCAGTAATTTGCTTGACCGAGGACATATCATCGCTTTATGTCCCTAGCACTGGTTACCGGCGCATCGCGAGGGATTGGTCGTGAAATCGCTTTGGCGCTGGCCAACAGTGGTCATCACGTAATTGCAGTTTCGCGAACTCCAAACACCGAACCTAATCCCGCTATCACCACAATGGCTTGCGATATTAGCGATATCAACGCTGTTACCCAGTTGCACTCTGATGTCTCGACTCAACATGGACCGGTGCAGATTCTTGTAAATGCCGCGGGAGTCTTTGGTCCGATTGCGCTGATCAAGGACTCTGATCCAAATGAATGGCTTCAAACCATCATGATTGATGCCGTTGCCGCCTATTACACATCGCGCGCATTCTTACCTGGGATGCTAGAAAATAAATGGGGACGCATCATTAATGTCAGCTCAGCAGCTGCGCTACATCAACCTGGAAAGCTCAATAGCGCTTATGCCACCGCCAAAGTTGCACTTAATCAATTCACTCGCCATCTTGCGGCAGAGATAAGTGGCTCTGGAGTAACCGCAAACGTTATTCATCCTGGCGATGTACGCACCGAAATGTGGGCGGATATAAAGGCGAAGGCTGCTGCACTTGGCGTTGACGGAGCAGATTACAAAGCTTGGGTTGATTGGGTAGATGAGACTGGGGGAGATGCACCAACCAAGGCTGCGGATCTTGTTCTCAAACTAGTCAGCGATGCAGCAGCGCAGACCAACGGGCTATTTTGTTGGATTGATAACCCATTGCAAGCGCCTATTCCAAGTTGGGATGAGCCTAAAGATTCACGCCCTTGGCTGTAATTATTTGCGCAGCGTACGGGCACGTTCCAAATTTGATGGCCACTTGATTGTGACACCCAATTTTTCGGCGGCGTAAAGGGCCCAACGTGGATTTCTTAACATTTCTCGCCCTAAGAACACTGCATCTGCTTCACCAGTAACCACAATGTGATCTGCTTGTTCTGGTTCGGTAATTAAACCAACGGCTGAAGTAAGAATTCCTGCCTCGGTACGCAGCGCCGTTGCGAAAGGCACTTGGAAGCCAGGCTTCACATCGATCTTGGCATTATGTACAGCGCCACCACTTGATGCATCAATCAGATCGACGCCTAGGTTCTTAAGCTCTTTCGCGAGTTCAACCGAATCAATCAAATTCCAACCACCGTCAGCCCAGTCGCTCGATGAGATACGCACAAAGAGGGGAGCGCTTTCAGGAATAGCCTGACGCACTGCCCGTACAACCTCGATTAAGAAGCGAATACGATTTTCAAAGCTGCCACCATATTCATCAGTGCGCTGGTTCATGAGTGGTGAATAGAACTGATGAATCAAATAACCATGCGCTGCATGGATTTCGATGACATCAAAACCAACTTTGATTGCTCGCGCGGCTGCATCAGCAAAAGATTTCACCAAGCCTTTAATTTCATCCACGCTTAGTTCACGCGGCACGGGATACCCCTCAAAGGCAGTTGCCGATGATGAAACCGCCTGCCATCCGCCTACTGCTGCAGATGCCATTAAGTGGTCATCCCACGGTCTCATCGTCGATGCTTTACGACCTGCGTGCGCGAGCTGAATTCCCATCTTTACGCCGTAACGATGTGCAAAATCCACCATCGGTTTAAACGCTTGCGCATGTCCCTCATCTTCAATGGATGGACAGCCAATAGATATGCGCCCTTCAGGAACTACACCGGTTGCTTCAACCATGATCAGTCCTGGTCCTCCTGTTGCAAAGGCACCTAAGTGAACTTGGTGATACTGCCCAACTAGGCCGTTAACGGCTTCATATTGGCACATCGGTGATACCCAAGCGCGATTGGAAAATTCAACTTCTCGAATTTTTAGCGAATCAAATAGATGGCTCATACCTTGAAGATTACCTAAAAGCTTGGCGCTGGCTTTACCAATTATCTATGAACTGCATTACCTACCGAGTAGCCTTAAACCTATGCAGGCAAAGATAAAGAATGGTTTCCCGCCAAAGACCTGCGAAAGATGCGGTCGCCCCTTTGAATGGCGCAAGAAATGGGCGCGTGATTGGGAGAACGTGAAGTACTGCTCAGAAAAATGTAAAGCTGGTAAGTAAGAACTAACCGATGGTAACTACGCCACCTTTAACTTTCACCGGCACCTTACGTAGCGCAGTTGTGGCCGGACCAAATTCCAGCCCACCATTTTCAGAGAATTTTGAATCGTGCGCTGAGCAGACCCATCCAGATTCACTCTTATCAACTGTTACCTGCTGATGCGGGCACAGAAGTGAGAACGCTGAAAAGGCAGAAGGGCCAGATCGGAAGATACCGACTGGCTGGCCCTTCACCTGTCCAATAGCAACAGAGCTTCCCACATCAACAATCTTCGCTGCATCACTTACTTTAAAAGAGAGACGTCCCTTAGGAAGTTTCTTTACCAAAGTAGATGCTTCAGCTGAGATCGGCACCATCGATAGGGCAGCAATTCCACAAATGCCCGACAAAAGTGCGCGACGTGAAAGTTCTGTCATTTCTCCTACTTTCCAGAAATTTTGCTATACAAAGTCACATCTGCGGTTGCAAATGCTGCACCATCAGGAAGTGCTCCCTCTGGTAGACCGAGTAGTGATACTAGCGCCGCAGCAATACCAGGCGCTAGCGATAGCGCTGCACCCTGATAAGCAGTTGTGCGCTGCTTTGCCTTGCGATCATTGGTGACCTTTGCCTTGAGCGCGCCACCATTGGTAATGGATAGTGTGGTCATCACATCTGTACCAGCCTGAGGAATGACAGTGCTAATAGTTCCAGCTGCAAGATCAATCAAAGGATTTCGTAATACAACCTGCTTATCGTTAGCGGTATTGTGAAAGACAATATTGCTTCCTACATGCGCAACACCAGACTTTGTACTTGTCACAGGTACGTGAAAGACCATCTGGCTATTTGCAGCGTTGAGTGAATCACCGATAACTGCGGCAGTTGCACCACCCTGTACATACATCACCACGCCAGCACCTTCAAGAAGTGAAGTAAGCCCAGCGACTGTCTTGATGTGAGTCATGCTCTGTCCAGGTTTTGCTGAATCGGCCACTGCTTGACCCATTCCTAGTGATGTAAGAACTGTGACAGCAATGGCACTTGCAATAAGACGTTTGTGCTTCATCTGATCTCCATTTCGTAAGTGAATTGCAAAGGCAAATGCAGCCCAAAACACTTGCAACTTTTATTCCCCGACCCTCTAGTACTCTCTGTCACATGCCTGAACTACCCGAGGTGGAAACCGTTCGCCGTGGTTTGCATCACCTCATTACTGGCTATCGCATTACCGAAGCACGTGACTTGCATCCACGGCTACTCAAAGCAGAATCCATTGCTCCGCTCCACCAATTAAATGGCGCAAAAATCACCGGCACCAATCGCCGCGGTAAATTCATGTGGATCACACTCAATCGCCCCTATGTTTTAGTTGCACATCTTGGAATGAGCGGACAATTTCTTATTCACCAAAAAGAGCGCCCCAAAGCAACACATGTGCGCGCACAGTTTCAACTCAAGAAATCGCTACGAAACCTAGAACTTGTCTTTAACGATCAGCGCACCTTTGGCTGGCTCTCCGTAGAAGAGCTGATAGATAACATCCCGACCTCGGCCCAACACATTGCACCAGATCCTTTTGATCCGCTCTTTAATCGCGCAGCAACAATTAAGAACTATCAACGTCGCAATATCAAGATCAAGACCGCACTTTTGAACCAAGAGATCATGTCTGGAGTAGGCAATATCTACGCCGATGAGACGCTTTGGCGATCAAAAGTGCATCCTGAAACGCTGACATCAGAGCTCAGCCCCAAAAAGCTTGCCACCATCATCGACAACGCAACAGCGGT
>VFQT010000368.1_pt1 | contig 68104 bp, 70 predicted proteins | sample 3512381 | NCBI WGS metagenome assembly VFQT01 (sample SAMN10412376, study PRJNA504923) | tailings metagenome | isolation source: Relicate 2 Philex TSF3 active mining site | place: Philippines: Tuba, Benguet | collected 2017-08-29
TGGGCGTTGGAAGTTTGAGGGGGGCTGCTCCTAGTACGAGAGGACCGGAGTGGACAGATCTCTGGTGGACCGGTTGTCATGCCAATGGCATAGCCGGGTAGCTAAATCTGGAAGAGATAAGCGCTGAAAGCATCTAAGCGCGAAACTCGCCTCGAGATGATACTTCCCTGTGCTTTAAGCACACTAAAGAGTCGTTCAAGACCAGGACGTTGATAGGTCGGGTGTGGAAGCGTAGTAATACGTTAAGCTAACCGATACTAATTGCTCGTGAGGCTTGATCCTATAACCTTAAGACTTGTTCTTTTTAAGGGTTTATAAGATTTTTTTAAAGCTGACTTTGTAATCAAAACACACAATAACTTTACTTCTTCATATTTTGTCCGAATTCGAGACATTGATCTTTGATCAATATCTCAGCCAGTTTGCTTGGCGGACATAGAGAGTTGGAACCACTCCTTCCCATCCCGAACAGGACAGTGAAACGACTTATCGCCAATGATAGTATGCTTTTTGCATGCGAAAGTAGGTCACTGCCAAGCTTCTTATAATTAAAAAACCCTAACCTCAGAATTGAGCTTAGGGTTTTTTATTGTCTGTAACTTTTGAAATTAAATTAAATTTTCTGTGATGTATCTTTGAGTGTTGCTGTTCGATTGAAAATAGGCATATTCGGTTTTGAATCTTTTACATCTGCAACGAAATAGCCGTGACGTTCAAATTGAAATTGCTCACCTGGTTGAATTGACTCTAAACTTTTTTCTAATTCTGCTTCAATCGTGATACATGAATTTGGATTAAGCTGTTCTAGATAATTAGTATCACCACTTCCAGGATGTTCTACGCTAAAAAGTTTGTCGTACAAACGAATTGTTCCTCGATAGCTATGCGCTTTAGACACCCAATGAATATTTCCTTTGACTTTAACACTGTCACTTCCAGGGGTGCCTGATTTTGTATCAGGTAAATATTCACATAATACTTTTGTAATTTTACCATTTGCATCTTTTTCAAAAGAAGTGCACTTCACTACATAGCCATATCTGAGACGTACCATATTACCTGGATATAATCTGAAGAATTGTTTTGAAGGTTCTTCCATAAAATCTTCTCGTTCAATCCAAAGTGACTTAGATAATTTCACGATACGCTTTTCTAATTCAGGTTTTAATGGATGATTGGGTGCAAAACAATCTTCCTCAAAATTTTCTGGATAGTTTGTGATTTCAAGTTCAATCGGATCTAAAACTGCAATACGTCTTTCACAAGAGATATTTAAAACTTCACGCATCGATTCTTCGAGCGTTGCATAGTCAATCCATGAATCGGCTTTGGATACACCAATGCGATATGTAAAAAGTTTAAAGCCTTCGGGGGTATAGCCTCGACGACGCGCCCCTTCAAGCGTTGGGAGTCTTGGATCGTCCCATCCGGTCACATGTTTATCTTCGACGAGCTCGATCAGTTTTCTTTTTGAGAGGACTGCGTAGGTTAAATTTAACCTTGCAAACTCATACTGGCGAGGTTGCGGTTTTGATAACAAACCATTTTCAATTAAACGATCTAAAATCCAATCATAAAAAGGACGTTGATCTTCAAACTCTAAAGTACAAATAGAGTGTGTAATTTTTTCTAGGGCATCTTCAATGGGATGCGCAAAGGTATACATAGGATAAATACACCATGTATCACCTGTATTGTGATGGTGTGCGCGTTTAATGCGATAGATGGCAGGGTCTCGTAAATTAATATTGGGGGAAGCCATATCAATTTTAGCGCGTAAGATCATCGATCCATCCGGATGCTTGCCATCGCGCATTTCACGGAACCATGTGAGATGTTCTTCTATCGATTTATCTCGCCACGGAGAATTTTTACCTGGCTCAGTGAGGGTGCCACGATTGATACGAATTTCATCGGGTGTTTGTTTGTCGACATAGGCATGACCCGATTGAATGAGAGATTCAGCCGCTTGATACATAAAGTCGAAATAGTTACTCGCAAAATAAAGATGAGAAGTTTTATTTTGTTCCCATGAGAAACCTAACCATGACACATTACTTTTAATGCTATCGACATATTCTTGATTTTCTTTTTCAGGATTCGTGTCATCAAAACGTAAATGACAAATGCCGTCGTAATCTTTAGCCAAACCAAAATTTAAGAAAATACTCTTTGCGTGCCCTATATGAAGATAGCCATTAGGTTCAGGCGGAAAACGTGTTCTGATTTTGGCTGGATCAATCGCTGCTTTTTCATGATGTGATGCATCACCAGGCGAGCCTGCCCAGGTTTTACCTTCAAAACTTTTGTTCGCTAAATCGCGCTCAATGACGCCGCGGATAAAGTTGGAAGGTGCTTGAGTTGTTGTTTTGTGGTCTGACATAATAGAACAATATTCTACACTGAAATGCCAGCTTCTTTAGCCCCAATCCATTGATCTTAAAGCTAAAAAAGATGCGCTATGATAAGATCAACTTTTGATTTCTAATTTTTTATTCAATGCAACATAACCTCGTCTTTAAGGTTTTAGACGTTCTGTCTGATGGTAAATTTCACTCGGGTGAATCGATTGCCAAAACATTTGACATCTCACGTGTTTCTATTTGGAATGCTATTAAAAAAGCAGAAGAGTTTGGTGTAGAGATTTATTCCGTTCGCGGCCGAGGTTATAAACTCATTCAGCCTATTATGCTTTTGAAGAAACCTGCCATTGAGCAGGTGATGGGAGAAATTCATCATTGGTTTAATTTAGAAATTTTCGATGTGATGGATTCTACGAATAGTTATTTAATGGAAAAAGCTTCTTTAGGGCATCCTCATACATCGGTTGCGGCAACTCATATTCAAACGAAGGGCAGAGGCAGACGAGGTAGATCATGGCAATCAGCCTTAGGTGAGAGTTTAACGTTTTCACTTCTTTGGCGATTTAATGGAGGAGCGGCAACTCTTTCAGGGTTAAGTTTAGCTGTAGGTGTTGCAATCATTCGCAGCCTTCATCGATTTGGTGTATTGAGCGCACAGTTAAAATGGCCGAACGATGTTTTGGTTCAAGATGGACCTCAATATAAAAAACTAGCGGGTATTTTGATTGAGCTGCAAGGTGATATGGAGGGGCAGAGTACTGCGGTAATTGGTATTGGTATTAATTTAAAACTATCTAAAAAAAGTTTAAATCAAATTGATCAGCCGGCGATTGATTTAGACAGTGTGAGTGTTGATGATATTGATCCTAATTTATTATTGGGCCAGACTTTAAAAGATTTAGCGGATGTATTAGGTCAATTTAATACATCTAAGTTTGCATCTTTAAAGGAAGAATGGATGAGTTATCATGTTTACCAACATCAAATTGTGACCTTATCACTCGGAGATGGAAGGTCTGTGACAGGTTTAGCGCAAGGGGTCACTGATGATGGTGCGCTTATGATTGAAAATCCATCCAGTGGTATTGAAACATTCTCATCCGGTGAAATTACATTAAGAAAAGCATAAATATGTTTCTACTGATTGATATAGGTAATACCAAAACAAAATGGATGCTTCGTGACCAAAGAAAAATCTATCAAGAGGATTCTTTTTTAACAGAAGATATCGATCAAGATCATTTTATCTTTAATGACAAGATCCAAAAAATATTCATTTCAAATGTCGCAGGCTTTGAAAAAGAAGCGATATTAAAAATTAAACTGAAAAAATTTGTATGTCCCATTCAATTTGTGAAGCCACAAAAAAAATGGAAATATCTTTTAAATAGCTATCAAGATAGCTCATCCCTGGGTGTTGATCGTTGGCTATCTGCATTGAGTGTATCCAATAGCATGCAAAAATCTACAGTGATAGTCTCAGTGGGCACTGCGATAACGATTGATTATGTGAGCTTTGATAAAAAAGAACATCAATATACATTTGAAGGAGGCGTGATCCTCCCAGGACTTCATCTTACAAAAAATGCTTTATCTCAAAATATAGCGCAATTAAAAAATGATGAAGGCGCTCTTCAAATACCAGCCATCAATACAGCGAATGCTATTCAATCTGGATTTATTTTAAGCGTTTTAGGCAATCTCAAATCTTTCTTTGATTTAGCATTATCAAAGTCTAAAGATGTGAGTATCGTTTTGAGTGGAGGGGATGCTGAAACTATTTATCAGCACTTCAATGAAGATTTAAAGAATCACACGACCATTAAAAAAGATTTAGTGCTCGATGGACTTTTTGTTTTAGCGAATATTTAAAAAAACGTTTTAACGTTTTTTAATATAAAGATCGGTGATGGTACCTTCTTTAACTTCCGCTGCAAAGCAAACCGTTTCGGACAATGTTGGATGTGGGTGAATGGTTAAACCAAGGTCATGTGTATCGGCACCCATTTCAATCGCTAATACGGTTTCAGCAATGAGTTCGCCTGCATTGACACCGGTAATACCTGCACCAATCAATCGATGCGTTTCTTTATCAAAAATAAGTTTAGTGGTGCCTTCGCTGCGATTATTGGATAGCGCACGACCACTTGCGGCCCATGGGAAACTTGCTTTTTCAATTTCAATATTTTTTTGTTTCGCTTCTAGTTCAGTGATACCTGCCCATGCGACTTCAGGGTCGGTATATGCCACAGATGGAATGGTGAGCGCTTGGAATTCAACTTTATGTCCTGCAATCACTTCAGCGGCCACTTTGCCTTCGTGCGTTGCTTTGTGAGCTAGCATAGGCTGACCTACAATATCGCCAATCGCAAAGATGTGCGATACATTCGTTCGCATTTGTTTATTGACAGGAATAAATCCTTGGTCCGTGACCGTGACACCTGCGAGTTCTGCTTTAATGGCTTTGCCATTTGGACGTCTGCCAATCGCAATGAGGACACGATCATACATTTGTGATTCTGATTTGCCCTCACTTTCAAAACCGACATGAATACCATCTGCTTTAGGTTCGATCGATGTCACTTTGGTATTGAGCATAATTTTTTCGAAGCGCTGTTCCATACGTTTTTGTAATGGACGAACCAGATCACGATCACATCCTTGGATGAGACCATCTGATAATTCAACGACACTGACTTTACTTCCAAGCGCGTCATAAACGGTACCCATTTCTAAACCAATGATGCCACCACCCACAATGAGGAAACGTTTTGGAATATCTTTAAGTTCCAAAGCACCCGTTGAATCCATAATACGAGGATCATCTTTCACACCTGGGAATTTTGTGGATTGCGAACCGGCCGCAATAATGCAGTGTTCAAAACCTATAGTCTCAGTTTGACCATCCGCTTTAGTCACTTTGATTTGATGCGATGTGGTAAATTCACCGACACCTTGAATCACTGTGACTTGTCTTTGTTTTGCCATCGCACTTAAACCTTGCGTCAATTTACCGACGACATCATTGGCTTTCCAATGACGAATTTTTTCTAAGTTAATATTGGGCTCACCAAAAGAGACACCATGCGCTGCTGTTTCTTCAGCTTCTGTGATGACTTTAGCGGTATGTAAGAGTGCTTTGGATGGAATACAACCCACATTAAGACATACGCCACCTAGGGTTCCATATCTTTCAATGAGAATGACTTTCTTACCTAAATCTGCGGCACGGAAGGCAGCGGTATAGCCACCAGGGCCAGAGCCTAAGACGACGACTTCAGTTTCATGAGTGGACACGACATCTGATTTTTTAGTAACTGCTTGTGAAGTTATTTCAGGAGGCGATTCTTTTTTTATATCTGCCTTTACTTCAGGTGGAATCTCTTTTTTACTTTCAGCTTTTTGAGGTTTTTCATTTGATTCATTTAATTCAATGACAAGGATATTAGAGCCTTGTTTCACTTTGTCGCCCACTTTTAAATTAATGCTGGTGACTTTACCTTCATGTGTGGATGGAATATCCATCGAAGCTTTATCTGACTCTAAAGTAATTAAAGGATCTTCTTTTTTAATGATGTCGCCAACTTTAACAATAATATCGATGACTTCAACGCTATCGAAGTTACCGATATCAGGTACCGTGATTTGAAAAGTATTGGCCATAAAAATTAGAGGAGAAGTCGTCTCACATCAGATAGCATCATGCGTAAGTGACTTGTAAAGCGCGCACCATCGGCACCATCAATCACACGGTGATCGTATGAGAGCGAGAGTGGCAAGATCAGTCTTGCTTCAAATGTCTTCGTTTTAGGATCATAAATGGGTTCCATAGATGACCTCGATATACCAAGAATCGCTACTTCAGGACAATTAATAATCGGTGTAAATTTAGTGCCACCAATGCCACCTAGACTTGAAATCGTAAAGCATCCGCCTTGCATTTCTTCTAATTTAAGTTTGCGTTCACGTGCTTTCGCAGAAAGCTCACCCAAATCTTTTGCAATATCGAGCACATCTTTTTGATGAACATCTCGCACTACAGGGACCACTAAACCATCTGGTGTGTCACATGCAAAACCGATGTTGTAATAACTCTTTAAAATGAGTTCATCACCATTAGCGGATAGTGAAGCATTAAAGTTAGGATAAGTTTTAAGTGCATTGACAGATGCTTTCATAAGGAAGGCGAGAAGCGTGAGCTTGACCCCTTTTTTTTCAGCATCCGTTTGCATCGATTTTCTGAAAGCTTCGAGATCCGTAATATCGGCTTTATCAAATTGTGTCACGTGCGGTGCCGTCACCCAATTGCGATGCAGATTAGCACCTGATAATTTTTTAATTTTTGAGAGTGGTTTAGTCTCAATTTCACCATACTGGCTAAAGTCAATCACAGGCATTGGCATCACAGTTGGTGCGTTACCCATATTGTCTGTGCGAGGTCTTGCTAACTCACCTTTCACATAACTTTGTACATCAGATTCAAGAATGCGATTTTTAGGACCCGATCCTTGAACGAATGCTAAATTCACACCAAGCTCACGCGCAAATTTTCTGACCGAAGGACTCGCATGTGATTTTTTATTAGGGGCTACCGCGATACTATCTCCGATGGGGACTGGTGTTTGTTGTGGCTTAATTTTTTGTGGAGGTTCAGGCGCTGGACGTGAAGGTTCAGGAATGGAAGCTTTTGGAGCTTCTTCTTTTTTAGTTTCTTTTATTTCTTCTTTTGCTTCATTTTTTTTGTCAGATTCCACAATATCAAGCATTAAAATAGGCGAGCCTTGTTTTATTTTGTCACCTACTTTTAAAAGAATTTCTTTCACCACACCGTTACTTGGTGCTGGAATATCCATCGACGCTTTATCAGATTCGAGTGTGATCAATGGATCATCTTTTTTAATTGAGTCTCCCACTTTAGCAATAACTTCAATCACATCAACACTGTCGAAGTTACCTATATCGGGAACAAGTATTTTTTCAATAGCCATATTTACTGAGTCACCGGATTAGGTTTATTAGGATCAAGTTTGAATTTCTTAATCGCATCAGTTACGATAGATGATTTGATTTTGCCTTCATCACTTAATGCTTTAAGGGTGGCCACCACGACATAATGACGATCGACTTCAAAGAACTGACGTAAATTTTCTCTTGAATCAGAACGTCCAAATCCATCGGTACCTAAAGCTACAAATTTATGCGGCAAGAAGACGGCAATTTGTTCTGCAAATGATTTCATGTAATCGGTCGATGCAATGATAGGACCTTCTGCTTTTTTAAGGTGTTTTGTAATGTGTGATTCTTTTTGCGGCTTATCAGGATTCATGCGATTCCAACGATCGATCTCTAATGCATCTTTACGAAGTTCGTTAAAGCTTGTGACACTCCATACATCCGCTGACACACCATAATCATTCTCTAAGATTTTTTGTGCTTCAATCACTTCTCGAAGAATGACACCGCTTCCCATGAGCTGTACTTTCTCACCCTTCACTTTAGAAGTTGAGAATGGATACATCCCTTTGATGATGTCTCCCTCAACCCCTTTTGGCATTTCAGGGTGACTATAATTTTCATTCATGAGGGTAATGTAATAGAACACATCTTCTTGATTTTCAACCATACGTTTTAAACCGTCTTGCATAATCACAGCAAGTTCGTATGAAAAGGTGGGGTCATAAGAAACACAATTAGGAATCATGGCGGCCATCAATTGGCTGTGACCATCTTCGTGTTGCAAGCCTTCACCATTTAATGTGGTGCGACCTGCAGTAGCCCCGAGTAAGAATCCGCGTGCGCGAGAATCACCCGCTGCCCATGCAAGGTCCCCAATACGTTGGAAACCAAACATGGAATAGAAAATATAAAACGGAATCATTTGAATGCCGTTCACAGTATATGAAGTGGCTGCTGCTACCCATGATGAGAACGATCCCGCTTCATTAATACCTTCTTCTAAAATCTGACCGTCTTGTTGTTCTTTATAGAACATCACCTGATCAGAATCTTGTGGTTCATACAATTGACCGACGGAAGAATAAATACCGAGTTGTCTAAACATACCTTCCATACCAAAGGTACGCGCTTCATCAGGTACGATAGGCACAACATATTTACCGAGCTCTTTGTCACGCACGAGCGTGGATAAAATTCGCACAAACGCCATCGTCGTTGAAATTTCTCGTTCTCCTGTCGCGGTCAGCATATTTTCGAATGCTGAAAGAGGCGGTGTTTTAAGACTATTACCTTTACGTTTACGTTGCGGTACAAAGCCACCTAAGGCTTCACGTCTTTCCATCATGTATTTAATTTCAGGGGAATCAGGTGCAGGTTTGTAGAAAGATAATTTTTCAACATCTTCATCTGAAATCGGCAAATCAAAACGATCACGGAAAGCTTTTAAAGAACTGATATCCATGCTCTTTTGTTGGTGCGTAATATTTTGTCCCTCACCTGCGTCCCCCATGCCATAACCTTTGACCGTTTTTGCTAACACGACAGAAGGTTGGCCCTTATGAGATGTCGCTGCGGCATAAGCTGCATATACCTTATGAGGATCATGCCCACCCCGATTTAAACGCCAGATATCTTGATCTGACATGGCCGCCACCATCTCTTTTAATTCTGGGTATTTACCAAAGAAATGTTCGCGTGTGTAAGCGCCACCTTTGGCTTTAAAGTTTTGGTATTCACCATCCACACATTCTTCCATACGTTTTTTAAGTAAGCCTGTTTTATCCATCGCGATTAAAGGATCCCAGTAAGAGCCCCAAATCACTTTAATTACATTCCAACCCGAACCTCTGAAGTCAGATTCAAGTTCTTGAATAATTTTGCCGTTACCACGCACAGGACCATCGAGACGTTGTAAGTTACAGTTGATCACAAAAATTAGGTTATCGAGTTTTTCTCGTGAGGCTAATGAAATAGCCCCCAATGATTCAGGCTCATCCATTTCACCGTCACCACAGAAGACCCACACTTTACGATCTGAAGTATCTGCAATACCGCGATCGTGTAAGTATTTTAAAAACCTTGCTTGGTAAATCCCCATGATGGGGCCGAGTCCCATCGATACCGTGGGGAACTGCCAGAAATCAGGCATAAGCCATGGGTGAGGGTAGCTCGATAATCCTTTGCCACCTGTTTCCATGCGGAAATTAGAAAGCTGTTCCTCTGAGATACGACCTTCTAAATAAGCTCTTGCATACACACCAGGGGATGAGTGGCCTTGGAAATAGACAAGGTCACCTTGGAATTTATCGTTCGCAGCCCTAAAGAAATGATTAAAGCCTACGTCATATAAAGTAGCCGCCGATTGAAAACTTGCAATATGACCCCCCACACCTGGAGACTTTTCATTGGCACGCAATACCGTCATCACCGCATTCCATCTAATGAGGGCGCGAATACGACGTTCCATGTCAGGATTACCTGGATGGCGTTGTTGGAGGTGTGTCGGGATAGTATTGAGGTAAGCGGTGGTCGCGTTATAGGGCAAATTAGCCCCAGATCGACGTGCTTGATCAATCATAGACTCAATCAAGAAGTGAGCGCGTTCTACACCTTCTGTTTCAATGACGGCATTAAGAGCGTCAAGCCACTCTTGCGTTTCTTGATTATCGATATCGGGTATAGATGCCATGTTTTAATATAACTCCAGAATTTTTATTAATGACGCTAACGGTATAATAAGTGCTTTATTTACCTAGTGCCTAAAGGGGTTTTAAATTTTGTGAGTGATAACGCGTTGAATGAACTCATATAGCTCCAAGTTTGGCGTTTTTAAGGCTTTGGGTCAAGTAAAAAAGTAAGTTAAAAGTGTGAAAAAAAGTAATATTCTATTGATTTTATTGATATTTTTTAATAGGACGTTCATTTAAGGATTAAGGCTTATGGCGATTCAAATTGTACAAAAAAGAGGATTAGCGACAGAAAAAAACATCAAAGGGAGTCACCATCTTTTTGTGTTGGAGAGCGCAACATTAAAAACATTTCCTTTCAAGAAAGAGCTTGATCGGAAACTCAAGCGTACAGACAAAAAAATGGAGAGCTTGGCTAAAGCCCCTGTCAGTATTGAGACTCAGGACGGGCATTTATTAAGCTTTGTTATTTTGGATAAAAAGAATCATACATTTCAACGCCACACATTAATTCGAAAAGCTTTGCAATCCTTACTTTCAGAAAACCCCGCAATGCTTACTATCGCGGTATTTGGCGACGAAGCCCTTAAAGAAATAAATGCACGCGCTGCTATTTATGTAGCGCTCATGAATAGTCAAACGCTGCCTAGTCGCAAAAAAGAAAATCTTAAAAAAAATATTAAATCGATTGAATTGTTAGGAATCGAGACAAAAGATAAATTTAGCGAAGAAGTTGCCATTATCAATGGCAACACATTGACACGTGAATTGACGATGTTGCCACCTAATGAACTTAACCCCTCGATATACCGCACAAAAATTAAATCGCTCGCAAAATCAAACGGCTGGAAAATAGAAGAGTTTGATATGGCGAAATTAAAAAAGATGGGGGCAGGTTCTTTTGTGGCGGTTGGCCAAGGATCCGATCCGCAAGATGCAGCGATTGTGCATCTTACCTATAAACCTAAGCAGATTAAAAAAACAATCGCTGTGATTGGTAAAGGTATTTGTTTTGATACAGGCGGGCATAACTTAAAACCTGCACGCTATATGCATGGTATGCATGAAGATATGAATGGCTCAGCAGTCGCGCTCGGTATTTTATTGGCTGCAACCCTTTTAAAATTGCCGATTCAAATTGATTGTTGGTTGGCGATCGCACAAAACCATATCGGACCTAAAGCATACAAACAAAATGATGTCGTGAAGTCACTTAATGGCACCACGATTGAAATTATTCATACCGATGCAGAAGGACGTATGGTCTTAGCAGACACGTTAACGTTAGCATCACGCTTGAAACCTGACATGATGATGGATTTTGCAACACTCACAGGCAGTATGGCAACAGCATTGGGTGATCGTTATAGTGGGGTCATTTCAAATCGACCTGAATTATCTTGTTTGGCCGTCGGTGCTGGAAGTGATGCAGGCGAGCGTATTGCCGCATTCCCCTTCGATGAAGATTATGAAGAAGATCTAGAAAGTGGTATTGCTGATATTAAACAATGCACTTTAGAAGGTGGTGCAGATCATATTCATGCCGCACGTTTTTTAAGTCGATTTATTGAAAAAAATGTACCGTGGCTACATACCGATCTTTCATCAAGCAATCGAAAGGGTGGTCTTGGCGCTGCATTAAGCGAAGTGAATGGATTTGGCGTTAATTTTGGCATTCAAGTTTTGAAAAAATTTATACAAAAGTAATTTTTTGAATTTGCCCTCGTAGCTCAGTGGATAGAGCATCCCCCTCCTAATGATAAGATCCTATACTAAAATCGTTGATTTATCAAGGGTTATAGACTAAAATGTATGTCAATTATTATGAATATAATACTAGCATACTAAATGGTCAAAGAAAAATACCACAGAAGCACACCGTTACCTGATAGTTTTGTGACCATTAGAAGTTATCCAACAACCTTGAAACTCTACAAGACTGGGTCTTCAAAAGTGTATTGGATGAGATTCTTTTACAAGAATAAACTTTTCAGAAAAAGTTCACAGACTGAAAATTTAAGCATTGCAAAAGACAAGCTTGTCATATTTTACAATCAGATTCTTGAAAATAAAGATGTTGAAAAAACATCTGAAAAATCACGATATAGTTTTACTCATATTGCAATAGAGTTCTTTCATTATCAACAAAATCTCATAGGTAGAAAAGAACGAAACGAGAGAATTAATAGTAATGAGAAATCACTCATTAATGTTCATATCGTTCCATACTTCAATCAGAAGTCAATCAAAACAATTACTCGTTTTGATTTGGAAGAGTTGTTTAGTCACTTATCAGTGAATAGTAAATTAAAAACTACAAGTATTAAGAAAGTGCAGAATTTGATTAAAAAATTATTCAAATATGCATATGAAAACAACATTATTGACAAACTACCTTATTTTCCAACAGTTACAACGATTGATACTCCGCGACCTACATTCACACTGGCACAATATAAAACTCTAATTAAGACATCAGATTCCATGATTAAGAAGAAGATTGTCATAAGAGGGCATCAGTATAGAGAAGATATGACATATCTCATTCAGTTTATGATGAATACATTTGTTCGTCCAACTGACCTAAAATATCTCAAACATAGAAATATAGTCGTTGAAAAGATATTTGATGATGCACAAAAAAGAGATTGTCTAGCGATTTACTACGAACATGGCAAAACTAAAACTAGAAGAATTACATATTCGTTAGAAAGTGCAGTCGGAATTTATCAGAAACTTGTTAACTTTTATAAGGATAACAATACAGATATAAAAAGTGATGATTATGTCTTTTTCCCAAATATCAAAAATAGAGATTTTGCATTAAGAACAATTCAAAGACTATTTAATGAATTATTAATTACCTCAAAATTGAAGAAATCAAATCTTAATGAAAATCACTCTCTTTATTCATTAAGACATACATCAATTTCATTGAGAATTTATGATGGCGTTGATATCAATACAATTGCAAGAAATGCAAATACGAGTGTTGATATGATTAATAGATTCTATGCATCTCATATATTGAATAAAATGAGTGCAAAAGAAATACAGTTAAGACATAAAACTAAACCAAGTAATAAAGGTTATGATTAATTGTATAATTAAGATTCTCCCCATAGTTCAACAGGATAGAACAAGACACTCCTAAGGTTTAGATCCCTGTTCAAGTCAGGGTGGGGAGGCATTTATAAGGAGTAAATATGACTGAATTAATAGATTGGTTTAACGCACACGAATTATTTACTTACTCACTTTTAGTTGTTATGGTTGTGGTCTACGAAGTTAAACAGGCAATAAGGAAAATTGGTAATCAACTTAATGTTACTAATGCCTATCTTCTACTACTCGTTCAAAGACATTATTCTAATCAAGAGATTCTTGATGAAACATCTGATTTGAGACCAGAACCGACCTTATGGAGTAAATTATTTAAGTAGATTAAATATGAAAGATAAAATTATTAAATCCATAAAAAAATTAATTCTATTATTTCCTAAAGCAATTTCAGATTTAGGACAACTTTTATTAATTTTGTTTTTGATATGGTGTGTTTTACATGGTGTTCAGGATTTTTTAGGTATTGAATACCACTCAAGAGATGAATAGTCGCAAATCCGACCGTTGTTCCAAAATCGGTCTAAAAAAGACCTCTCAAAACACGCATTAAATAGACAGGTAATGAGTAAATTTTTGAGTGTTCAATATACAGATGTTTTTGGTACAGAAATTAAAATTAAAACTTTTTCTTGGTTATATCCACTTTTTCACAAACTCCAATACCTTTTGTAGTTGTAGTAAATCCTTCATCACCTTTTTTTATCACCCCAACTGATGTAAATATTTGACCTGAATTTCTATCAATAATCACTGATGTAATATAAGAGAATTGACCCCTAGTAAACTTATTTTGGATATCCCATTTATTCTGGTTACTATTATTAATAGGATTTTTCCTATGAGAAAATGCATGCGGTAAAAGTTCAAGATTTGATACTGGGAATATTGATATATTAGTTGATTCATCAATTTCATATATCTCACGAACTTTTTTGTTTTCTTCTCTTCCTGAAGGATAAATTATCGTCAAGTTAATATCACATGACAGTTTAATTTCACCTGCATAAAGTATGTTTGATGTGAAAAGTAGAATAAGTATTAGTAAATGTTTTTTCATAATTTACCTCTTAGGTAATCTCCCACCTGCATCTAAACACTCTTTTAATGTCTTATAAGGCGTAAAGTTCTTTGTCTTTGCATAATATGTAGAATTAGGGGCATGACATATCTTTGATTTAGACATTTTGACAGGCTCGTTAGATTTAGGGGGTTCATCTGCCAAAAGTGTATTTGAAGCGAATAATAGAACAAGCATTAATAATAGTTTTTTCATGTTATTTTCCTTTAACTAAATTTTAGAGAAATCTATAAAACTACATTCGCCTTGCATAAGTGATGATTTGGTAATCGGAATTAAGTCACCGGCACGACTTGTTATATGAATATACTCTAGTTTTCCTGAATTATTTTTGATGAAAGAATAAATCTCAGCAGTTTTACCCTGATAAACAACCAGTATTGAGAATGATGATTTACCTTGATTAATTAAAAAAACTCCACCTCCATCTTCTCTTGAAGAAATAATATTCTTCGTTGCATCTACAAATACAATATCGTATTCACCTTTTTCATTTTTTGTGACCTTGGTTATCCCATTAGAAATTTTATCTTTAGTCCATCCAGAAGATTTTTTATCAATCATCCCTAATTCTGGGTAATATGCATAACCACTTGGATTTGAACAATTTGCAATATCAACTGCAAATAGATTGTTACAAAATATTAAAATAAGTAAAAACAATATTTTTTTCATTTCTTAAACTCCCCTTTTTCGCACCAAAATTTAGTTTTGATACCATCTTGTTTTTGAAATAGTTCTTGAGCAATTTGACAGTTTTCTTGATTGTAATTTCCAGTGTCAGAGGCATTGAAGGTTGCAACATGTATCCTCATGTTTTCATCTGTAATAGAGTTTCTATAAAGCGTATATGTATCAGATTGCGAACAACCCATTAAAAATGTAATAACTAGAAAAATTATGATTTTTTTCATTTTGTTTTTACCCTTTTTTCTTTGCGAATTTGATTTAATGCACTAATCAATTCATCTCCTATAAGGTCGTTAAATACTTTACTAAACAACCTCCTCACTCTTTTTTTATATTCAAATCCCAAAATACTCCTTTTTTCGCCGATTTTATAGAGTTTTTTGACATAACTTTGACTATATTGTGACGAAGTCAAGTCAATTATCTGATTATCTTTATCCACGATCCACCAATGATAGAAGTTCTCATTCAGTTGTTTTGAAGTCTTTTCATCATATGCACGATACATATGCATATTTTGACTGCGAAAGAACATATAAAGACATCCTGATGCATTGTGACAATGCCCATAAAACTTATTTTTTTTATTCTGAATCAGGTATTTTTTAGGTAATAAATCAGGAGTAAGATGTTTCAAAATAGACTTTGAAACTCTATTTAGATTTCGTTTATTATAAGGAATAAACGGTTCTATACGACTAACCATAAAGATTCTCAATATGAAAAAACTACTATTAGTTCTTATCTTATCATTATTCAGTCATTCATCATTTTCAGCATATAAAAATATTAAAGATATTTGTTCAATGTTAGATTTTCACATAACAAATGCAATTAATATGGAAGATAAAGTTGTTGCAGATTGCACTAACAATCAACTGAATAAACGCAATTGTGACAAAAATGCTGATGGTTTATTTAATATGAATGCAAAGGTACTTTCTCAAGATTTAGATAGATGGAATAAGTTAGGTTGTGCAGTGATTTTATATAAATGAAAAATATATCGTTCTTAATACTATTACTTCTGTCATTTAATTGTTTATCACAAGAAACTACTCTTGATTGTAAAGGTAAAGGTCAAAGACAATTAAAGGACAAAGTAGAAATAGAATATGAACATGAGTTTCTTCTTTATTTTGATGAGCAAAAAAATACAGTTCATTTAGGTGAATATGGAACAATGTGTGATGCAGGTCGTGTATTAAGTGGTAGTAAATTTACTGAACAACACGACATTGATAAAAAGACGATAGAGTATTCTTGTGTTGTTTCTTTCTATTTGTCGGATCGTAAGCACAATCAGTCAGATAAAATTTCTATTAATAGAGCAACAGGTAAATTCACGACATATGCAATGTTGGTCGTGGATAAGATACCGGATATTACTTTTAATACTTCAAAAGGCACTTGTAAAAAAGTATCAAATCAATTCTAAAATGAAAAATCTTCTAATACTCCTACTTGTATTTTTTACTTCTACGATTCACGCAGAAGTCTGTCAGCATATTGTTGATGGCGATAAATTAGTTAATGCACTTTCAGCAAGAAATCCTAGAGAAATAATAAGTTTAGATAAAAATAAGAACTTTTCTAATTTTGAAAATAGTCATTTGCAAGTTTTTTATGATGCAAAAGAAAAACTACAAAAAGTTGCAAATTTATCGCCTAGATTCATTGTGTGTGGTGATAAAGCACCGAACGCATTTGCATTTAGAAAAGATGGTGAAGATATAGTGGGCGTCACAGTAGGTATGGTGAACATGATAAATGGTGATCCTGACATGGCGGCAGGCATTATGGGTCACGAATTCGCACATCACACTCTCAATCATCGTGAATCAATGCAAACAAGTGCATATATCACAACTTTTGTAACTGCAATTATAGGAATCGCATTAGATGTTGCGATTAATGTTGCCGCCTCAAGAAATAGCGGTAGTTACAATAGCAATAGTAGAAGAAAGAATGTTCAACCTGTCTATTCCACTCTAGGTCGTGATTTATCTTATATAGGAGCAGGTCTCTTGTTATCAAAATTTAGTCGTGACCATGAGCGAGAAGCAGATGAACAAGCATACAAATACATGGTCGCAACAGGATATGATCCTGAGGGTTTTGTGAGATTATCTAATCTTTTTACACAAAAAAAACTTACAAGTTCAGGATTATTTTTTGATACACATCCTCACTCTGAAGAACGGGCAGAAAACATCAGAAAGTTAATTGCAAGAAGTAAAGAACCCGAATCTTCTTCAATATCAATTGCATCTAATACAGAAATTAACTCATCTAATATTTCTGCAATTGCAATGAACTCAATGCAAGGCAATCAAAGACAAAGTTTTAATTCTAAACCGTTTAGTTTCAAAGAATTCTTTTCAATTGATAAAGCATCAGATTACGAACAAAAAGGCATAGAAGCACTTTTACAAAATAACTATCCTGTTGCGATTAGTCATTTTGAAAAAGCATCAAGTATGGGTCATCATTCATCATCAGTATTACTAGGCAACATCTATACAAAAGGCGAAATCACAACAACTGATTTCAATAAAGCATACAAATATTACGAACTCGCATCAAATCACAATGTTTCTGCGGGGATAGAAAATTTAGGTCTAGCGTATTATCACGGAAGAGGGGTAGTGCGAAATGAAGACAAAGCATATCAATTAGTTAAAAAAGCATGTGAAAAAGATTCTAATGCACGAATTAATCTTGCATATATTGAAGTAGATTCAGAGAAATATAGAAATTACGATAATGCATTTAAGATTTTTCAAGAATTCGCAAATGCAGGAAATGTCTTTGCACAACAAAATTTAGGTTATATGCACATGATGGGTCTAGGAACAAAAGTAGACTATGACGAAGCACTTAAATATTTCAGAATTGCATATCAACATGTCCCATTCCCTGGGTTAAGTATTGCATATATGACAGAAAACGGTTTAGGTGTAAAAAAAGACCCTCAAGAAGCGACACGCATCTATAAAGAACTATCAGATAAAGGTATTGCAGATGCACATATGTTTCTGGGTTGGAAATATTACAAAGGTATAGACGGAGTAAATCAAAATCACACAGAAGCATTACGACTATTTCAACTTGCAGAAAAAAATGCAAAAGACTATTACATTTATAGACAAGCATTATACGGAATAGGGTATGTCTACTTTTATAGTGAAACTATTCAAAATCAAAATGAAGGTGTGAAATATATGCGACAAGCTGCCGAAAAAGGCGAAGACTTAGCAAAAGAATTTCTAAAAATACACAACTTATCTTGAAAAAAATAACTTTTATCTTTTTACTTTTATTTTCACTTTTATCTTTTGCAGAAGAGTTAATAGGGAAAGTTATTAGAGTTTCAGACGGAGACACAATTACAGTTCTTGATGAAAATAATCAAAAGTATAAGATTCGTCTAAAAGGTATTGATGCACCTGAAAGTCAACAGATGTTTGGTGATATCTCAACACAATCACTTTTTGAACTTGTTTACGATAGAGATGTAATCGTCAGTTGGGATAAAAAAGACAAATACTATCGTATTCTTGGAAAAGTTCAGATTGACGGACTAGATGTGAACTATGAACAACTTAAAAAAGGACTTGCATGGTACTACAAACAATATGAGAAAGACTTAACATCAGAAGATAGAGAGAGTTACGCACATGCAGAAAACTCTGCAAGAGAAAATAAGATAGGTCTATGGCAAGATGAAAATTCAATACCTCCATGGGAATTTAGACACTCAAGAAAGTAAAACATGGCAAAACAACAACTCATCACTAAAAAAGAAAATGATGTCATTGAAAGGCGATGTAAAGAAGTCAGTCAACAATATCTTTTTGCACGAAGAAGTTGGTTCAAACTTGCAGAAATATTAATAGACATAAAAGACAATGAATCAAGAAAAATATTTACTGAAGTTAAAGATAGATTGTTAAATAGACAACTGATTGATAACACTTCACTTAAATATTGTTTAGCACTTGGTGAAGTTAGAAATGGTTACTTACTTAAACATCAAGACAAATTACCACCACACTTATCTAGTGCATACGAAATTACAAGACTAATTAAAAGTAATGATAAAAATTTTAATGTTTTACAAAGTAAACTTAAAACACAGAACTTAAAAGAACTTACACAACATGAAGTCAGAGAAGTTTTTACAGGTAAAACTAACAAAACAAAAGTTACTAAAAATATAAGTGATAATCAGAAATTAAAAAAACATAATTTATCTTTTTATGCATCTGATGTATCTATTCAAATTAGATTCAAAATGAAAATGTTAGATACTAAATCATCTCAAATTATTAAAGACTACAAAGAGATAAAGAATAAAATGAAAAGTTATGCAGAGTTTGAAGAGATAGGTGAATTCAAGTCACTTATTGACAATGACATATAATCAAGGTGTCATTGAACTTGTTTCAAAATACTCAAAATACGGTAATGCCTATTATTGTAGTAAAAATGACATCTTTGTTCTAAATCAAACTTCTATTGAAATTTACTCTTACACGATTCAATCTTTGAAAAACTCTGTCAGAGAGCAAAGACATAATGATTATATGTTTCGTTTTCGTAATATACATCAAGTCTGTGTGAATAAGGGTTTCATCGTCAAAGAAGATAATGCAAGACAAATCATCACAGACGATTTTAAGTCTTCTGATGTTCAATTAAAGTTAAAAAAATTGACTGAAATTGCAAATCAATATTCGTCTGATTCTATTTTTATTGATAATGACATTATTCAAAGTATTAAACTTTCAATAAAAAAGTTTAATTTGACACATATAGAGTTCAAATCAAATGAACATCATAAATTACTCTTACATGGATTTGATATCAGACGATTCTGTAAAGAAGATTTTACTGATTTTGCGTTTTGTGAATTAGAAGTGCCTTACAATTTTGTAAAAACATTTTCAATTCGTTCTCAAGTATTTGAGAAATTACCTATCAATGATTATGATTTAATTTTATTTGAAGATGATTATGTTTGTTTTGTGAACGAAGAAAAGAGAGTTGAAATGTTTGTAAAAACACAAGAGATTGGACTTCCAGTTATACAAGCTAGTCAAACTCACTTGCAAACTTCTCTTTTACTTCATCCCAAGTTAAGTTCAACATAGATCCATACCAACTGACTTCTTCATTCATTCTGACTTCTTTTTGAAGTTTATATTTACGAATGTAATACTCAATAAACGATTTATCTAATGTAGTCTTTTGAGAGATGGGTTTAACTTCTTTTCGTTTTTCACCTTTCTTTAGATTTTTTTGTTTTTTCTTTATACCTGATAATTTCGCATCAATATGCTTTATGACTTCAACTAGACCTTGTTTTTCTAATGCGATTCTCAATTTACGAAGTCGTTGACTTTGTATACGAGTTTTAACTGCGGTTCTTGTTTCACCTTTCTTGTCTTTTTTATCAGAACTTTTTTCTTGTTCAGTCTTAAATCGTTCATACATTAAAACAATGTCAGGATTGATATATGACTTTGTGTCTCCAAAATAACCAAACTTCCATAACTCTGTTAGAAATTCAATTGAATTATTAAATGCAGGTACTAAATCTTCTTCTTTAATTTCATTTCTTAAAAATTCATCTGTATTTTTGTATAAACGAGAAAGATAACATCCTCTCGGTTCTTGACTTTCAATTTTCAAATTATCATCTAATGTTGTGATATGTTTTTTGATATGAAGAAGTGTAAAGACTTTCTTAATAATTTGATTTTTACTTTCACGAGTGAGATTTTGACCCTCTGATGTTTTTGCTCGTTTGAGTTTGAACCATTCTTTAATATCTACCATTTGTAGATAACGAACCATTGAATTAAATGTTACATCTGATACTTTGAATGGAATGCTTTTTCCTGCTGTATCGCCTAAGTAATACCAGATAGGTCGCATACCGTCATATTGCGTTTCATTTCCTTTAGAGATTTGACCGCCATATAATGAAGTTGTATCAACACTGACTAAAATGTCACCAAATTTCCATTTCCAGTCATCTTGCACTTGTTTTGAAACACATAAGAGTGAAAGTAGTTTTCCTCCTAATAATTCTTCGCCGAAAGGTTGTGTGGGAACTATCTTTTGACCTGTTGCCATATTGTTTGTGACAGTTGAATCAGGATACCAATACTTTCCTTTTATATTTCCTGTCTTAAATACTGCATGATTTCTTGGCGACACATTAGGCAAACAAGAAGTGATGTTGATTACACCTAAGTATTTTTTTGAGATTTTATCTTGAACAATGTATTTAAGATTACGACCAGGACTATTATCATTACGAGCAAGAGAAACACATGATGAGAGAATATTCCAATCTCGTGCAAGTTTTTGATTGTAGTCATATGTGTCATAACAATCTTGACCAAAGATATCTTTTTTTGAAACTCTGATATTGTCTGAAATAAGAATCATCTCAGGAATAATTCTACGATAATCAGATTTGTCAGTAGGAACCCATATTTTATTTTTAACTTCTTCTAATATATCTTCACCGTATCGTGACATCTTGTTACGAATTTCATTATATTTTTGATTAATCATTCTCGTTTTGATTTTTTCTTTTCCTGAGAGATTAACGATTTCTTTAATGATTTTTTCTTGTAATTCTCTTTTGAAATCAGCTTGTTCTTTTTTTGTATAATGAATTAACTTTGCATTTTTCAAATATTCTTTGAATTGATGATTGAGTAATTTTTGATTTTCAACTGTTCGTTTTGAGACCATTTACTTTAGATTTTGCATCTTTGAGATTTCAACGAAAGATTTTTTGATATTTTTAGTGGGTGCAAAAGTGCCCAACTCTGAAATGTTGACACTTTGACCCTTTTTGAGATGTTCTGACACGATATTAAAACAGTCTGTGACAATAATATTAATATCTTGAAGTGAAGTTTTTGTATGTGCTAGTTTTGCGATTTCTCTGACAATTTGGTCTTCGGTAATCAATTAAAATCCCCTGATAATATGTAGATACTAAATTAGTCTTAAAATGTGTTCTAAAGTCACTTTCCGTGCGTCCTAGACACTCATTTTAATGCCTAATCGCTGAGATTATGATATTTTAAGACACAAATCGGGTCACATCTGTCAATTCAGAGTATTCGTCACTCATCTGTTTCAATTTTTTGTCATGTATCAAAAGTATGTCTTTTTGTGACTTTTTCCAACCATATTTCTCTTTCCAATACGCATTTGCGATTTCAATATCTACATGTTTGAGAAGTTTACCAAAACCCTGCGATTTGCATTGTTCACGAAAACATTGAAAGTGTATTTGATTATCTCTACCTCTAAAAATACTTCCTGTTCTCTCATTTAGATGTTTTTTGCTACCCCCACAAATAGGGCATTGAAAATAATATAAAGTCGCACTTTGATAGTGACCACTTTGTTTGTTTTTAATTTTATGTTCTATTTGTTGCCAATATTTCATGTCAATTGTAAATGACATTTTTATCTCCTTTTTATAAATAAGTGCAGTCTTATGCAAACCTCTGACTGCAAGAGTTATAAACCGACCCAATCAGTTAAGGTCTCATCACTTGCATATGTGGCAGGAAATGGTGCAATCTTATGCAAACGACAGATTGCGTTGCCGTTCAATCCGAGACTTCTGGCATGAAGAAACAGAAGTCACTCACTTGCATTGTGAGATAAAAACAATCTTACTTAATCAGCATAAGATTCATATTTCTTTTCTTTATAGAATTCAATAGACATACCGTTCTCATCAACAACATTAATTATTGTGAGTTCGCCATATCCACTTTGTTCTTCTATTGCTTTATTAAGTGCCTCATGCCATGTGTTACCTTCATAAGTGTTTGTGCCTTCATCAAGCACTCTATACTTAATGTCGTATTTCATATCATTACTCCTAAAAAAAATTAATGACAAAATTGTCAGTGTCCATCCTAACGAAAGTGGGTTTTTAATGAGGCAATCATAAGAGTTCTTAATTAATTTCTCCCGAATTAATCACTCAAGAATCACTTTCTTTTGAATGTATAACCAAGGTATCAAAACTGGGTTTTATATGAGGCAATCAACCACATGTCTCCCACACTCATTTAGGCAAACATGAATATATTTTTTATCATTACCTAATATTTTCTATTCCAGAGATACAAACTCTTATACATATAGGTGTTACCAATGATGTTAAAAACCATACCTAATCCAATTGAATAAGGTCATAAGACCATGAAAAAATAACTGATAGATAAGAATAGGTAATAACAGATCCAAACCAGTTTCATACAAGGTATATATATCAATAGAAGATATTAGGTAGTGACCTCTGTATAGGATTACCTGAATTTAGTGATGAAGAGAAAAGGGTCGGAATTCCGACCTAAGATAAAAGGGAATAAACAAATGAATCAACAAGTCAAAGACCAAGTTATACAAATTATGGTCAGTAATGAATCTAAAAACAAATTAACAGAAGTCGCACAAGCTTATTCGTTAAGACCATCTACATTGGGAAGAATCATCATTGAAAGACATATAAACGAATATACAAGAAACAGATTGTTTTCCTAGTCTTATGACCAAGAATCTATTATTGACTGCAAAGTTTAGTAGTAATACCAAACCTACCATTACAAACACTGAATTAAATAAGTTACTGAATCAGTTGAAAGTATTCATAAGACAAAAGAAAGAATTGATTGTTGAGATTAAAACACAGTAGTTATTGATTGTTATTTTAGGTTCCAATCATCTCCTGATTACTGTGTTTTATTTTTTATTACAAGCAATTTTATACATATTATCGTGAGTTGTTTGCGGTGGTACAAAAGTCCAATTACTTATTTTATCACTTTGGTAAAGAACATCACCTTTGCCGTTTCTTTCAGAATAGGCAATGTAAAAAATATAACGACTCTTTTTTTCACCACAGTCATACTCTTCATAAACTTTGTCAGACATTGTACCTGTCGGTTGAATATTTTTATAATTTAACATTGTCCACATTCTACTGGTATTATTTTTTTTTATAATTGACGAATAGTCAATTGACCATTCATCACCTTCATTAGTTTTATCAAAATATATAAATTCTGCATATGTAAATGTTGGTAAAACTAATGAAACAAAAAGTAGAAATAGTTTTTTCATTTTTTATTACAGACGAATTTATAAATCTCTTCTTTTAATGTACCAGGAGGAATATGTGTAATTTGTCCTGATCCATTTCCACTTGTTGTAACATTTCCTGAACCCATGTTTCCAGAGTAAGATACTAATGCAATTGTTTTTATTGTTTCTTCCTTGCAATTAATCTCCTGTTTTAATTTCATAGATAAGTCACCTAATTCATTTTTTTGTTTATAGTCCTGAAGATGCCAAAATAAAACAGAATTACCATTTTTACGAATTGAATTTAATTCAATATAAATATCAGTATCTTCATTTGAAGTGCTTACTACTTTCATCCAATCTGCGTAAACAGGGGCACTTAAAATTAATAAAATATAAAGTATTTTTTTCATCATTGATATCTTCTATCACCCTTAATACTAAATCTTGGATCTGCATCTATATTAAACTTTGGATCTGCATCAAAATTGTATCTTGGATCAGCATCTAAATTGTATCTAGGATCAGCATTAGGATTATATCTAGGATCTGCATCTAAATTAAATCGCGAATCACCATAGATATTTCCACCTTTAGAATTGACCCATCTACCTTTGTCATCTTTATACATTTTTTCGTTTGCAATTAAACATACTGAGGAAAAAAGACATATCAAAAGTAATAGTTTTTTCATTTTTTAATCACTCTCACTCACCATCATAGTTGAATAAATCACTATTACTAACAAAATAACTATAAAAGTAAAATGACCATATGCATCTGTGTCATAAAAAGATTTAAGTAATAGATATGAAGACGCAAGTATGAAAGGTAAAAAAGCAAAGTAAGGATTCACAGAGATATCATTCAATCTTCGTGCGAGTAGTGAATGAGATTGTATAAATGTAAATAAGACTACAATAAAATAATAGATAATAGAAAAGACAAATAAATTGTCACTTCTTAAATATGCAGAATAAGAGTTGAGTTGAATAACAATCAGCGCATTCAGTGCAAGAAAAAGTGCACTTGATATAAGTCCAGTAAAAAACTCAAGACGATTTGCCTTTGATTTCAAATCACTCCACTTTGTAAATGATGAACGAATATGAGTATGTAATTTCATTAATTAGAATTTTTTATTAACTACCGCATCACAACTATAATTACCTTTTCTTAAATGAGTTATCTTTTCTTCTTCTTTTTTAGATTTTCTTACATAACTTTTTTCTAAAGTTTTCATTACACCCGTGAATCTATCAATTATTAATTCACCAGAAGTTCTGTTAAAGTATTCAGAATCTGGGTTAGGATTAATTCCATGGGTTTCACATAAATAATAAATAGATTCATTTGAAAATTGAGTATCTGATTTTATAGTTTTGTTTTCATTTCTCGGATTCATATAACACATAGAAAAATCATAAGTATTCCAGATTAATAAATTCTTTTTTTCATCAAATTCAACAACAAAATTTCTTTCGTGAGAAGAACTTCTCCAATCTTCTGTATATGTAAATTCTTCTTTTCCCTTACATTGAAGTTTTTTATTTTCAGCGTAACTATCTGTTATGACAAAGATAAGAGATAGAAAAAATAGTAATTTCATAAGTTAAAACTTTTCACATTTTCCATACGAAATAACACCACGCCCATTATTTTCAACAAATCTCATATCAGGATAAAGTTGAACATCAAATTGTCCTGTAAAGTAATAGAACTTCTTTATGCCCACATACTTATCAGTTTCTACTTTATTAACAAGATATTTGTCACAAGTGATAGTATTTTTGCTTGTTACGAAAGAACATCTTTCAAGTTCAGGTTTATTAGTGTCGTGAATTTTGACTGAATATTTACTTTTTTCTAAATCACTCTCACTTACGATATCGTTTACACCTACTTTACGAGTGACTTTGCAGTCATAAGAGATTGCGTAAGAAAGACTTGATTGAAGTAATAATATAAAAAGTAGTTTTTTCATCTGAAAATCCCTTATTTGTTCATTTATTGTATTCTTTTTTCTGATAGTTTGGATTAACTTTACTCAATAAAAGAGGTGATAAATGTTAAATCCTGTATCTGAAGATAATATTCATCAATTTATTAAAACTTCCTACAAAAAATACGAAGAACGCAGAAAAGAACTAAAGTCTGACCGAAAACGATTTGATTATGTGAAAAAGTCAGATATTCCTGAAGATTATGTGCCTAGTCAAAATCATGGACGATATGACTATCATCCGCATGATAATTGCGTTCCTATCGTTGTGTCTATCTCTGAAACAGAGAGAGTATTAAAACTTCTGAATATTCTATTAATAAATTTAGAAATGAATGGTTTTAAGATTTATATTTCAAAAGAAGAAAGATTCTCAAAGAAAATGATATTTGAGAAAGATGAAGAAACAATGACATTTAATTTAAGACAAGGTTATAACTGGAAGAAACTTGAACAAAAAAAAGAATCGTTTCTTTACACTCAACGCATTGCAATTCCAAACAATAACTTCACATTAGATTTAATTGGTTTAATGAAAGGTGGATATAAGTCATTTAAGACTTCTGTGAGAAGACCACTAGAAAAAGTCATTGAAGAAATTTTTGAAGAGTTTCTTAAAATGCCTAGTTTTCAAAAAGTAGAAAGAGAGAGAAAAGAAGAAGAAAGATTAAGATTTGAAGAAGAAAGTAGAAAAAGTGCATTTAACTATGAGATTGTTGAAAGTCAGAAACAACAATATAAAATTGCATTAGAAGAAGCTGAGATTTTTTATAAAAGAGAATTATTAAAAAAATATCTTACTGAACTTGAAAAAGATATTAATCATTTAAGTGGTAACGAGAGAGAATTAGCAATAAAGTGGATTGAAATTGTGAACTCTCGTTATGAGAAGAACAACCCTATAAAGAAGAGATTAAAATATTTTAATAAATTATTAAGTGATGATAATTACTACTATGATGCATGGTTCAAAGAACCAATAAAAGAATAACTACTTTACGAATTATTAGACCTACTACATGCAAAATTATAATTTGTAGACTTTCCATACTCACCATTTTTATTAATTTCTATATGAGATTCTTGTAGTAATTGATTAATTGTATTAAATTTTATTCTTTTGTAATCTTTTGAATATTTAGAATCACGAACACAATTAACAACAGTATCATCATCAATTTCACATTGCGTATAACTAATTACATTGTTATTCAAGGTACTTACTTCAAAACTATATTTATTGAATAAGTATTTCTTCAAAATAAAAGAACGAGGATTATCAAATAATAAATCTGCATATTCATCTTCTTCACTAACTTGAAAATCGCAGGTGTATATTGAATTTCTATAGGGGTAAAAGTAGAAAAATACTATGACTAAAATTAGTATCAACAAACTCATAATTTTTCTACTGCGAATTTGTGAAAATTTGTTAATCATTTACTTAATGATTTTAAGATTCTATAAAATCCAAACAAACTCACGAAAGTAAGAATTATTTGAATAATATAAACATCAACTTTTAGAGAAGTTATAGATGTATATTTTTCATCTTTATCAATATGTAATTCTGTAAACAATTGCCATCCAGTATCCATGCATACTTCTGTAACATTAAATGATTCACATCCCGATGTTGGCACATAAAGAATTGATATTAAAAAAAGAATTAATGCAATAATTTGATAGACGACAAGTGTTTTTTGAGTAATTTGAAATTTAGTCATTATGCAAGACCCAAGATTGACAACATAAATAAAAAAAATACAAATAAAACACTTGTAAAAGGCACTATAATTAATATAGTCACCATACCTTTTTTTAAGTCTGACAAATTGTCATAACTCTCTAATATTTTTTTTATTGGATTAAATTCTATAATAAACATTAAGAAGTTATAGCAAAGAATTCCGATAACTGAAGTAGAAAATATTAGTAATAAAATCTTAACAATAAAAGTTAAGTCCATATTCCATAGTGAGTTAAATATTGAGTGAAGTGACATTAATTTAGTTATCTTGATATTGTTCTTTAATTTTACTCTTTTTTACTTCTCGTAATGTGGGTAAATATATCCAATCTCCCGCAGAATAATTCCTACCTTTTTTTCTACCCTGAAATACACGACCACCTGAATAAAATGACTTCCAATACCAATATTCCACAATACATATATCACCGTGAGGAAATCGTTTATGTTCTTTATAAAAATAAAGAATAAGATTTAAGACATACTCACGAGTGACGAATGAGTAGTAGTGAGTTCCGTGAGGACCAAATCTTTGAGGTAATGCAAAATCAACAATACTTTTTGCATTTTCAATGACTTTCAAATCTTTTATTTCTTCAGGAATATTTGCGTAAAAAGTCCAAGTGCCAAACTTCCACTCTGTTTGGTTCTGACTAGTGTCAGGTTCTAAAAATGACATGTTATTTCTCCTTGTTTAGTCAATTTCAACAAATGTTTGGGCATGACAAGTTAGGAATAAATCCGCCCATATAAAGTAAAAAACCCGATTCAGCAGATGCTAAAACGGGTCAATATATTCGTTTTAGCAGTTTTTTATGAATCGCCCTGCAATCTGAATCAACTCAGCGACAAACAAATATTAATACTTCTGATAGTTTTTGCAATAAGTAAATTACTTAATTACTTATAATTTTCATTACTGTACCAACACCAATTCTTAATTGACTAGAAATCTTACGAATTCCTAGATTTTGATTTCGTAGTAATTTAACTGCACTTATAACACTATCGTTAATTGTTGTAGGACGACCTAATTTTTTACCATTCTGTTTTGCACGAACAAGTCCTGCATTGACGCGATCCACTATCGTTTGTCTTTCCCATTCTGCAAAGACACCTAGTAATTGAAACATCATTTGTCCTGTTGAGTTTGATGTATCAATGCCGTTTTGTATAAAAATTAAACGCACTTTACTTTGATTGAAGTCATTTAGTATATTGACCAAATCTTTAAGTGAACGACCAAGTCTACTTATGTCATAGATGAGTATTTGAGAGAATTTGCCTTTTACAACATCTTTCATCATTGCATTGAGGGCAGGTCTTTGATTTTGATTCTTAACACCTGAAATACCCTCATCTTTATATATTGAAGTGATTTCATAATTCATTCTGAATGCATACTCTTGAAGTGCTACAAGTTGATTGTCCGTTGTTTGAAGTGAAGTGCTGACCCGCATATAGATTGCAGTTTTTTCCATTATAATTCCTCATGTTATTGATGAATTTAAGAGAAATTACTGACATACAAGTCACTGACATACATAATAATAAAACTAATATAATCAATAACTTATAATAATGAACTTCTCTCTCCTAAGGGGAGGGTCACACGTTCGATTCGTGTCGAGGGCGCCAATTAAATTTCTGTATTTTGAGAAGGCTCTTCTTCAGCTGATACGGTTTGTCGGCTCATCATGAGCATTCTTGATGCTGGCGTTTCTAGACTAATACGACCTAATAAACCTTGTCGATAATCATTTAATAATGTCGATGCTGCTCTTTCTAAATCTACACCGTGATTTTTGAGTGGGAACCCTTTTTTCTTTGCGATCAATTCTAAAAGTGTGATGGCATCCATTTTTAAATCTTCTAATTTATAGCGTGTCGCAATAAGCGCTGGATATTGCGCTAAAAGAATGATGCCTAATTTTTCTGCCACTTCTTCTTCAAAATAAGCATTTTTACCTATGTTGTTATTTGCTGCTAATAAATCACCATCAGAAGAGTGACGAATTTTTGGCCACATCATTCCGGGTGTGTCGACTAAGACCATGTGATCATTAATTTGATGTCGTTGCTGTTGTTTAGTGATCGCAGGTTCGTCACCTACTTTAGCAATTCTTCGGTTAAGAATAGCATTCATGAGTGTCGATTTTCCGACGTTAGGTACGCCCATAATCATCATGCGAAGTGGTTTGAGAGGATCGCCTCGGTGAGGCGCTAATGTTTTACAAAGCGCGAGAATTTTTTTTGGCTCATTGACTTTTTTGCATGAGATCGCAACAGCTTTTGTTTGCGGCATCTTATTGAAATATTGAATCCATTGCTCAGTAATATTTGGATCCGCTAAGTCAGACTTATTAAGTATCTTAAGATGGGCCCTTTGGCGAGCAGCACCAAGCTCCTTAATCATTGGATTTTGAGATGCACCAGGGATTCTGGCATCCAATACTTCGATAACCACATCGGTAAATTCCATGGTTTCGGCAGCTTTTTTTTGTGCTGCCACCATGTGTCCTGGGAACCACTGAATACTCATCATTGATCTTTCATTTAATCAGTATCATTTTACTCTGTCATAAGTCTTCACGTATACGTTAAACTGATCAAGTTATGGACGAAATCAAAGACATCAAGTCGCAGCAGTCGATCGAGCTCTTAAAAGCGCTTCATATTTTGACGCGCGATGGGCGAATGAATCAGGATTCAAGGCGCAAATTAAAACAGGTTTATCATCTTTACCAATTGATCGAGCCTTATTTAGAAAAAGCGTTAGCCATGAACCCTCACTTTACTTTGGTCGATCATGGTGCTGGAAAATCTTATTTAGGCTTTATTTTGTATGATCTTTTTTTAAAAGAAAAAGGTGGGGAGCTTTATGCTATTGAGCATCGATCTGAGCTGATTGATAAAGCAAAAGCATTAGCGAACACTTTAAAATTTGATCGTATGCATTTTTTTGCATCAGACATAAAAAATTCATTAGAGGATACGAGTCTTCCCAGTAAAGTAGATATGGTGACAGCACTTCATGCATGTGACACAGCGACCGATGATGCCATTTTATTTGGACTCAAAAAAAAAGCGCAATATATTGTGATCATTCCTTGTTGCCAGGCTGAGGTATCAAAAAGTTTAAGATCAGAAAAATCAGATCAATTAAAATATACATTATCCGAATTGTGGCGACATCCGATTCATACGAGAGAATTTGGAAGCCATCTCACGAATGTATTAAGATGCTTATTATTAGAAGGTATGGGTTATAAAGTGACAGTCACTGAATTGGTGGGTTGGGAACATTCCATGAAAAACGAACTCATCTTGGCTGAAAATATCCATCAACCAAAAAAAATTGCATTAAATCGGTTAGAAGAAATTTTAAAAACATGCCATCTAGAATCTTTGAAATCTAGATTTTTACCTATCATTTAATAAAGGAAAGCAGTATGCGTTTTATTGTAAGTTTTATTTTTTTAATGATCACATCACTAACTTTTGCTGCTCACAAACCCCCTGCATTCACAGGACCTGATTTCACAGGCGTTTATCAATGTACTGGACTTGATATGCATGAAGGTGAATACAAAGGTAAAGTGACATTAAAATTAAAAAAAGAACATAGCCAAGCGCAATATGGAAGCTATGATTTTCTACTCGAGGTGCCTGGTTTTGGTAAATATCCAGGCCATATGGCAGCCAACGGTTTAAATGCAGCCATGCACTTTGCATTAGAAAATCAATCGACCCATGATTTTGGGACGGGTATTTCGCAATTCAGTAAAAATGCAAAAGGCCAATGGCAATTTCATAAGTTTTATTTTGAACCAAAATTTAAAGGTGGCAACTCAGGATTTGAAGATTGCGTGAAGCAGTAATTTTTAAATTGTGAATGAAATAATAAAAAAGAAAGATCATCATTTAGCGATAGAAGCATCAAGACAGGCTCGATTCGAGAGCCTGTCATCCATAGAGTTTCCAGAAATACTTCCTGTCTCTCAGAGAATCCAAGAAATCAATGAAGCAATTCTCAATCATCAAGTTGTGATTTTGTGTGGTGAAACAGGTTCAGGTAAAACCACACAACTCCCTAAAATATGTCTTAACCTAGGTCGCGGTATTAAAGGGCTGATTGGTCATACACAACCCAGACGTCTTGCTGCAAGATCAGTGGCAACTCGCATCGCATCTGAACTTAAATCACCCTTAGGCGATGCAGTGGGTTTTAAGATTCGATTCGCTGATAAAATTTCCAATCAAACGCTCATTAAAGTCATGACCGATGGTGTTCTTTTAGCTGAAACGCAAACAGATCCTGATCTAAAACAATACGACACCATTATTATTGATGAAGCGCATGAGCGAAGTCTTAATATTGATTTTCTTTTAGGTTATTTAAAGCGACTTACTTCAAGACGCCCTGATTTAAAAATTATCATTACCAGTGCGACGATTGACGTCGAGAGCTTTTCCAAGCACTTTAATAACGCACCTATTATTGAAGTATCGGGCCGGACATATCCAGTTGAAATTCGTTATCGACCTTTAGAAGTGAAGGATGAAGATGATCAAGAAGAGAAAATTGAAGAAGCTATTCTTGATGTCGTGAAAGATTTTTCAAAAGTAGGTGGTGATACTTTAATTTTTTTACCGGGTGAGAGGGAAATTCGAGATATTGCTGATTTCTTAAAAGCCAAATTACCACCGCATTACGAAGTGCTTCCTCTTTTTGCAAGACTCTCTCATGATGAACAACAAAAAATATTTAGAGGTTCGAATGGGCGACGCATTATCTTGTCAACGAATGTCGCTGAGACGTCATTAACAGTGCCTGGTATTAAATATGTGATCGATCCAGGTATTGCAAGAGTGAATCGCTATAGCACCAGAAATAAAGTGGAACAGTTGCAGATTGAAAAAATTTCTCAAGCTTCAGCTAAGCAGCGAAGTGGTCGATGTGGCCGTGTATCTGACGGCATTTGTGTGAGACTTTATTCCGAAGAAGATTTTAATGCGAGACCTTTATTTTTAGATCCTGAAATTTATCGATCATCGCTAGCCTCTGTCATTTTAAAAATGGCATCACTTCATTTAGGTGATGTATCACAATTCCCTTTCATACAGCCGCCTAGTCGACGATTTATTCAAGATGGTTATTTGTTATTGCAAGAATTGGGTGCTGTGAATGACGAGTATGAACTCACGTCAATTGGTCGCGATTTAGCGAAGCTCCCGATGGATCCCAGATTAGGTCGGATGCTTCTCCAGGCCAAAAAAGAAAATGCATTGTCTGAACTTTTAATCATTGTGAGCGCTTTAAGTATCCAAGATCCCAGAGAGCGACCTTTAGACAAAAAAGCGGAAAGTGAAGCAGCACAAATTCGCTTCTTTGATGAAAAATCTGATTTTGTATCTTATTTAAAACTTTGGAATTTTTTTGATGAAGCGATAGAGAAGAAGACATCGCAAAACAATTTAAGAAAACTTTGTCACGAACATTTCTTATCCTATCTTAGGATGCGTGAATGGCGAGATCTCTATGAACAAATTCGCGATCTCATATTAGACATGCATTTTAAAATGAATGAGAAGCCTGCAAATTATACACAAATCCATCGATCCATATTATCGGGGCTTCTCGGTAATATCGGCACTAAAGCCTTAGAGGATGATTCTTATGTGGGTGCAAGAAATATTCATTTTCATTTATCTCCAGGGTCTAATATCAAAAGAAGAAGATCCAAGTGGATCATGGCAGCAGATCTCGTCGATACGACAAAACTTTATGCCAGAACAGCAGCAGAAATTGATGTGGAATGGATTGAATCATTAAGTTTGCATTTAGTCGAGCATCACCATACCGATCCTTATTGGGATACTAAATTATCGCGCGTGAATGTACACGAAAGGATTACGCTCTATGGTCTCACGATTGTGCCTAAACGTAATGTACATTTTGGACCTATCAATCCTGAAATTGCGCGAGAAATCTTTATTAGACAAGGCTTGGTCTCAGGAGGATACATCTCGAAAGGATTATTTTGGAAACATAACCAAGATTTAATTAGTGAAGTTGAACTTCTAGAACATAAAGCAAGACGTCTTGATGTATTAGTGAATGAAGAAGATCTTTTTCAGTTTTACGATAAAAAAATTCCGCAAGGGATTATTAACGGCGATGGATTTGAAGATTGGCGCCGTGAAATAGAAATCAAAGATCCTAAAGCTTTATTACTCACAAAAGCACTACTTATGAAAAGGGATGCTAATGAGATTACAGAAGTTCAATACCCTGAAACTCTAAATATTGATGGCATCACGATTCCACTTAAATACCGTTTTGAGCCAGGCCATAAGGACGACGGGGTGACTGCTTTCATTTCTGAAATTGATTTTCATCAACTAGATTTGCAAAGTTTGCAGTGGTTGGTACCCGGCATGATTCGTGAAAAATTGAATTGTATTTTTAAGTCTTTGCCAAAACATATTCGTACACAACTTTTACCACTTGCGGATAGCGTGACAGAATTCTTAACGCAATACAAAACACATCATCATTTATTTCAATCAATCAGCGACTTTATATACAAGAAAACTAAAGAGCCTTACATGATCGATGAGGAGGAAATTGAAAGCCTCCCTCGTCATTGTTTTATGAATATTGAAGTGAGAAATCAAAAAAATGAGCTTGTATCCCAAGGGCGGGATTTAAATCTTTTAAAAAATTCAGTGAAGCCTCAAGTGCATGTGAAAAAAAATGAGAAGACAAATGCGATTGAGCGATTTAATTTAAAACGATGGGATTTTGATGAGTTACCCTATGATATTGATTTAAATACACATCAAAAAGATTACAAAGGTTTTGTAGGATTATCTGATGATGACGAGTCTGTATCGATTCGTGTTTTTGTATCAGAAGAGGAGATGAAACAATCACATCGTCAAGGTGTTTTGAGATTATTAAGTTTTGAATTAAAACCCCAGCTCAAACAACTTGAAAAAGAATTAAATCACCTTAAAGAAGCGCAGCTTTATCTTAGAGATATGATTGAGCCTGATGAATTAAGAGGGGATGTGATCGAAATGGTTTTAGATTCAGCCCTAAGCCGTGAAGAGAGCATGCCTCGAAACGCGAGTGATTTTTTATCTCTTTTAAAACGCATTAAGCATATGTTGCCGGAAACGATGAAGGCGATGTTAGAGACGATTCATTTAAGTGCTTCTTATTATCATCAATTAAAAGAACTGTTAAATACACTGAGCCCGATTCAAAAAAGAGCGGAATCTATTTTTATCAATCGCATGAATTTTTTAATGCATAATGAATTTATTTTAACGACACCTTCGAATATATTTTCTCACCTACCACGATATTTAAAAGCGCTCATTATCCGTATTGAAAAATATCCTACACGCGTAGATAAAGATGCATTATTACAAAAAGATATTGACCGCATTCAACAATTGTTAGATGCGAGATTGAAACCTTATACCACTAAAAAAATAACCCCACCTCAAGCCTTAAAAGATTTTGGATGGCAGATTGAAGAGCTTCACGTGTCATTATTCGCGCAGGATTTAAAAACGGCATACCCTGTCTCACTTAAACGATTAGAAAAAGCATTGGACGATATTCCTTACTACGCATGAGAGACTTATTTAAAAAAATATTTCGTGAAGAAGTGACTGATGAAGATATTAGTATTGATGTCAGTGAATCAGATGGTATTCGCTCACTTCATTTTGCATCCCATGCGATTCAAAGTTCGATGCGCTTAAAAAAACCTTTTCATTTAGAGCTCACGTATACGAGGGCCATGATGATGTTTTTACTTTTTCATGCGCGTCCTCGAAAGATTTTATTAATTGGTTTAGGTGGGGCGTCCATTCCTAAATTTATTCATCGATTTTTACCTGATATGAAATCAATTGTTGTAGAAATTCATCGTAAAGTGATTAGTGTGGCGCATCAAATGTTTTATCTTCCTCCTAATGATAAGTCGCTCAAGGTGATTCATGGAGACGGAATACCTTTTATGAAAGATCATCCGCAATCGACAGATATTTTAATGATTGACGCTTTTGATCCTGAAGGCATCCCTCGAAACTTTAGAAGTCTTTCATTTTTTGATGTATGTAAATCGACTTTACGTGCAAACGGTATCTTTGTCATGAATATATGGGCGAGCGATCCTCACTACGATCTCTACATTGACCGCATGCGCCGTGTCTTTGAAGGTCTCATCTTGGTTATTCCCACAGGTAAACCTGGTAATCAAATCGTATTAGGATTTCATGATATGCCCCATGAGCTTGATGTGAAGACCTTAAGATTAAAAGCTAAATTATTGCAAAAAACATATGGACTCGAATTTTTAGCATTCTTTAATCAGCTTATGCTTCATAATCATCAACCATCCCATACGCTTCAATTTGATCGTTAATTTTTAAAGGGTATCAAGATTTGAGTTATCAATTTTTTGCAACGTGCCCACGAGGCTTAGAAGCTTTATTAGTCGATGAACTAACGCACAATAAAGTACATAAAATTTTAGCAACTGATGGCGGCGTATCTTTCGAAGGCGATCTCGAAACGATGTATCGCGTCAATTTACATTCTCGAATTGCGACACGCGTTTTATCTCGTGTAGGTGAAGGAACATATGCTACGGAAGAAGATATCTATAAAGCCACATTTAAACTTCAATGGCCTTCATGGTTTAAGGTGAGTCAAACGATTCGTGTCAAAGTGACAGGCGTTAAGTGCCCTTTAAAAAGTTTAGATTTTGTCACCCTTCGTATTAAAGATGCGGTATGTGATCGTTTTCGCGAAGAGGGTGCGTTAAGACCTTCTGTTAGCGTCCGAGATCCTGATGTGCGTATTCATGCTTATCTTACACAAAATCAATACCAACTATATTTAGACACTTCAGGAGCCCCCCTTTATCAAAGAGGATTTCGTGATGTCAGTGTGATAGCCCCTTTGCGAGAAAATTTAGCGGCAGGGATCATTATGTTATCGAGTTGGAAACCAGGTATGCCATTCTTAGATCCGATGTGTGGAAGCGGTACTTTTTTAATTGAAGCCGCGATGATGGCCGTGAATCAGCCACCTGGGTTGAAACGGGGATTTGGTTTTAAACATCTTAAATCGTTTGATGAAGCGCTTTGGAAAAAAATTGAAACAGAAGCTATTGCTAAAATGAAGCCGATTGAATTTTTAGAGATCTATGGTTCGGATATGGATTTAAGAGCTGTGAGAGTTGCGCGACATAATTTAAAAATCGCGGGTTTAGAAGAAGTTGCGAAAGTGATGCAAAGTGATTTTATTAAACTTGAACCTCCGAGATCGGAAGGTGTACTTATCACCAATCCACCTTATGGAAAGCGTATAGGAGAAGATGAAGACTTAAAAGAAGTCTATCCCGTTTGGGCGAAGCACATGAAAGAATCTTTCGGTGGCTGGAATACTTATTTCTTAACTGCAGATCTTGAAATGCCAAAAGACATGCGATTAAAACCTTCAAAAAAAACCCCGTTATTTAACGGGGCATTAGAGTGTCGCTTATTTGAAATTAAAATGGTGGCCGGTAGCAACCGAAAACCAAAAAATTAAAGTACGTTTAACGCAGCTTCGTAATTCGGTTCTTCTGTAATTTCTGATACGAGCTCGCTATGCAGAACCACGTTATTTTCATCGAGCACGATGACAGCGCGTGATGTTAAGCCAGCTAAACTTGTGTCCTCAATCGACACACCAAAATCAGTCGCAAATTTTTTCGTATTACGGAATGTAGAAAGTGTTTGTACGTTCTCAATTTTTTCAGCACCGCAAAAACGATTTTGCGCAAAAGGTAAATCCGCTGAAATACATAATACGACGGTGTTATTGAGCTTAGCTGCCGCTTCATTAAATTTTCTAACAGAAGTGGCACATGTCGGTGTATCCACACTTGGGAAAATATTAAGCACTTTACGTTTGCCTGCAAAATTAGCCAAACCCACATCAGCACGTGTTTTATCTGCAAGATTAAACTCAGGCGCCTTTTGTCCTTTGCTTAAAAATTGACCACCTATGTTGACGGGACCCCCTTTGAGTGTAACTGCCATGATGTACTTTCCTTAAAAATTGAGTAATAGTTGACAATATACATCAGTTATTTTTTTATGTGTAGATCAAGTACTTTTTTTATGAGTAAGCGCTAATTTTTAAGTCATTCATCCTTTAAAATAGAGTCATGTCTGAAGCCCATCCCGTTTCATTTATTCATTTAAGGTGTCATAGCGAATACTCCATCACCGATGGCATTGTGCGCATTGATGACTATGTGGATAAGGCATTTGATGAAAACATGCCGGCATTAGCGCTCACCGATTTAAATAACGTGTTTGGTTTGGTGAAGTTTTATAAGAAGGCGCGTGAAAAAGGGATTAAACCTATTTTAGGTGCTGACCTTTGGATTGAAAATGAAATTAATCGTGATCAGCCTTATCGTATATTGGCACTTTGTCAAAATGACAAAGGCTACCTCGCACTCTCCGAAATTTTGACCCGTGCTTATTTAGAAAATCAATATCGCAGTCGAGCCGAAGTCAAAAAATCTTGGTTGCTTGAAAAGAACGAAGGTCTCATTATTCTTTCAGGAGGTGCTATGGGAGATGTGGGTCAAGCGATCCTCCAAGAACATACCGATATTGCCATGAATGCCATGAAAGATTGGGCGATTCATTTTAAAAATCGTTTCTATATTGAAATTCAACGAGTGGCAGAAGGCGATGATAAAAAAAATGAAACACGTTTTATCGATCAATCTCTAAACTTAGCGCAAAGTTTAGAAATTCCTGTGGTGGCCACACAACCTATTCAATTTATGGATCAAGACGATTATCGTGCACATGAAGCAAGAACTTGTATCGCTGAAGGTTATATTATGGCGGATAGCCGTCGACCTAAATTATTTTCACATGAACAGTATTTTAAAAATGAAGCTGAGATGGTATCTCTATTTAGTGACATTCCAGAAGCGTTACAAAATTCTGTAGAGATCGCAAAACGTTGTAACTTTGAATTTACGTTAGGCAAAAATTATTTACCTGATTTCCCAACACCCAATCAAGAAAAGCTCGAAGATTTTTTAATTTCAGAATCTCAAAAAGGATTAGAGGTTCGTTTAAAAGAACTTTTTCCGGATGAGGCAAAAAGAAACGAAGTAAGAAAACAATACGACGAGCGTATTCTTTTTGAAACGTCCATCATCAATCAAATGGGGTTCGCAGGCTACTTCTTAATCGTGGCTGACTTTATCAATTGGGCTAAAAATAATGGTGTACCTGTAGGTCCTGGTCGAGGATCAGGTGCAGGGTCGTTAGTCGCTTATAGTTTAGGGATTACCGATCTTGATCCTATTCAATATCAACTTCTTTTTGAGCGTTTTTTAAATCCTGATCGTGTCTCCATGCCTGACTTTGATATCGACTTTTGCCAAGAGGGCCGAGATCGTGTCATCGATTACGTCAAACAAAAATATGGTGCCGGCTCGGTTTCACAAATTGTAACCTTCGGTACGATGGCAGCGCGCGCTGTGATTCGAGATGTCGGACGTGTCCTTGATCTTCCCTTTAATTTTGTGGATGGCATCGCAAAATTAATCCCTATGGAATTAGGCATTACCTTACAAGATGCATTAGAAAAAGAGCCCCAACTTCAAGATCGATATAACAAAGAAGAGGAAGTCAAAGAACTCTTTGATCTTGCATTAAGACTCGAAGGTATTGTTCGAAATGTAGGTATGCATGCAGGGGGTGTATTAATCGCTCCAGGAAAAATTTCAAACTTCACACCGATTTATTGCCAGGCCAATGGGGATAGTTTAGTCAGCCAATTTGACAAGGATGATATTGAAGCCTTAGGTTTGGTGAAGTTCGACTTTTTAGGATTACGCACACTCACTATTCTAGCTATGGCATTAAAGAACGCGAATATTTTGCGTGCGAATGAACAATTAACACCCCTTGATTTAAATCATTTACCCCTTGATGATAAAACAGTTTTTCAGTTACTCAAGAACGCCAATACGACAGCCGTTTTTCAGCTTGAGTCTCGCGGTATGAAAGACATGTTAAAGCAAGCAAAGCCTGATTGCTTTGAAGATATTGTGGCGCTCGTAGCACTTTATCGTCCGGGCCCTATGGACTTGATCCCAGATTTCTGCAAACGTAAACATGGTCAACAACGTATTGTGTATCCACATCCATCGACAGAATCTATTTTAAAAGAAACACACGGCATTGCTGTTTACCAAGAGCAGGTGATGCAGATTGCACAAACAGTCGCAGGTTATTCATTAGGTGCTGCTGATTTATTGCGTCGTGCAATGGGTAAGAAAAAAGTAGAGGAGATGGATGCGCAACGCGAAGACTTTGTCGCAGGCTCTTTAAAAAATGGACTCAATGAAAGACAGGCGCGTGAACTTTTTGATTTGCTCGAGAAGTTTGCAGGTTACGGCTTTAATAAATCACACGCTGCAGCTTATGCGATGGTGGCATATCAAACGGCGTACTTAAAAACACATTACCCTGCAGCTTTCTTAGCAGCCTCCATGTCGGCTGATATGAACAACACGGATAACATTCAAATCTTTTTTGAAGACTGCAAACCGAATAACGTCACATTATTAGCCCCCGATATTAATCAAAGTGGATTTGAATTTATTCCGATTAATACCAAAGAAGTTTTATATGGACTGGGTGCGATCAAGGGTACAGGGTTAGCTGCGATCGAACTTATTTTAGAATCGCGCGAAAGTAAGGGCCCATTTAAAAATCTATTTGATTTTTGTGCGAGGTTAGATTTAAGAAAAGTAAATCGTCGCGTCGTGGAGTCTCTCATTCGCGGTGGCGCATTTGATACGTTAGATCCTAATCGAGCATCGTTACTCGCGAGTGTCAATTTAGCGATCACAGCGGCCGAACAAGGCAAAGCCAATGTGGGACAAAATAGTTTATTTGGTGAAGAGCAAACGCAAAATATTGACATGGTCAAAGTAGAACCATGGACACCTCAACAAAAACTTCAAGAAGAAAAGGCAGCGCTTGGATTCTATTTTAGTGGTCACCCATTCACCTTCTTCGAAAAGCGTGTGAGACCCTTTATCAAAACACAGATCAAAGAACTCAAACCGCAAGAACAGCCTTATTTAATTGCAGGTGTGATTGTCGCGATTCGTATTCGTATGACAGCGCGTGGCAAGATGGCGATTGTCACCTTAGATGATGCAATTTCTCGAGTGGATGTCGTGGTCGGTAATGAGCTTCTCACCCAATCGCAAAGGTTAGTGCAAGAAGATAAGCTTTTAATTGTTGAAGGAAGGGTCAGTCATGATGACTTCACAGGTGGTATTAGGGTCACTGCCCGTAAACTCTTTGATTTAGCGACTGCGAGAAACCAATTCGCGCATCACTTAAAGATCTCATGCAACGGACAATCGGACGCTCATAAATTAAGAGAGATCTTAAAGCCTTATTGTGGTGCTTCCCAAAATAACCTTAAACGCTGCCGCGTTAAAATTGACTACCAAAACGAAAAGGGTCATGTGGAACTCCTCTTAGGTCAAGATTGGCAGGTAGATTTACATGATGAATTGATAGACGGTTTAACCCAATGGTTGAGCGAAGAAAACGTAAAAATCCTTTATAATTAATGCCCAGATTTTAAAAGTTTTAAATCTATGAAAATTAGTTATTTAGATTTTGAAAAGCCGATCTCAGAACTCGAGGCTCAAACCGAGAAGCTTAAAGAGACGCATAACAAGAATAAGAATCTTGATATTTCAAAAGAGTTATCGCAACTCGAATCTAAGACTGAAAAGTTACTTCATGAGATCTATGATAACTTAAATGCTTGGCAAATTTCCCAAGTATCACGTCACCCACAAAGACCCTATACTCTTGATTATATTGATAAACTTTTTGAAAATTTTGAAGAGTTACATGGGGATCGTGCTTTTGCCGATGATCCAGCGATTGTGGGGGGTTTAGCCTCATTTGAGGGGATCCCTGTGATGGTGATTGGGCACCAAAAAGGCCGCGATATCAAAGAAAGACAATTCCGTAACTTTGGTATGCCAAAACCTGAGGGTTATCGGAAAGCTTTACGTCTTTATAAGTTAGCCGAAAAATTCAATGTGCCTGTCGTCACTTTCATTGATACGCCTGGCGCTTACCCAGGTATCAATGCCGAAGAGCGCGGTCAATCAGAAGCGATTGCACGTAATTTATATGTCATGGCTGAGCTTAAAGTACCTATCGTAGGTATTGTCATTGGTGAAGGGGGTTCAGGGGGAGCGCTCGCATTAGGTGTCGTGGATCAACTCATCATGCTTCAATTTGCAACCTATTCTGTCATTTCTCCAGAGGGTTGTGCTTCTATTTTATGGAAGAGTGCGGATAAGGCATCGACGGCTGCAGAAACATTAGGTATTACAGCCACCCGTCTAAAAGAGTTAGGTTTAGTGGATACCATTCTTAATGAGCCCTTAGGTGGCGCACACCGTAATCCCAATCAACTCATGGAAACCGTCAGAAAATCCTTAAAAGAACACTTAACTAAACTTCAAAAGAAATCTCTCAAACAACTTCTCGATGTAAGACACGAACGTCTACTTAGCTATGGTAAGTTTAAAGAAACCGCTAAGTAACAAGGTTAAAGCTTCCACTTCAAAACAAACTAAACAAGTACCCCTACTCAATAGAGTTGATAAGGCTTTTTTAGCATTAAATCAATCCCATAAGAAAATGAAGTCGATGACCGTTGCCTTAAGTGGCGGTGTCGATTCAGTCGTACTTTTACATCTCTTATATCAACTTCAAAAGAAATATCACTTCACATTAAAAGCCAGCCATGTACATCATGGACTAAGTAAAAACGCAGATAAATGGGTAAAGTTTTGTGAGGCATTATGTGCAACATTATCCATTCCCTTAGATGTTAATTTCGTTAAATTGCCTCAAAAAAAGTCCCTCGGTATTGAGGGGGAGGCGAGACGACTTCGCTATGAAAAACTCCTCCAAACTAAAACCGATTTAGTGGTTTTAGCCCATCATGAAGACGACCAAGCCGAGACATTTTTACTGCAACTTATTCGTGGGGCAGGGGTGAAAGGTTTGTCATCCATGGCGCATTTTGATGCTACTCGACGACTATGGCGACCACTCCTAAATACCTCAAGAATTGATATCGAAAGGTATGCAAAACAACACAAATTAAAGTGGATTGAGGATGAAAGTAACCAAAATATCGACTTTGATCGAAATTTCATTAGATCTAAAGTTTTACCTATATTAAAGAATAAGTTTAGTCATATTATTAAAGTTATTTCTAGATCATCTTCCCATTTAGCAGAAGCACAACATTTACTCGATGATTTAGCAAAAATTGATTTAAAAAGTCATTTAAAATCAAATAAATATAAACATAAACTTCAAGTAAAAACTTTAAATAAATTATCGTTAACTAGAGCTAAGAATGTCTTACGTTATTGGCTGGAATTGAATGATCAAATGATGCCAACTAAAGATCTTTTGGATGAACTTTTAAGACAAGTTTTAACGGCTAAAAAAGATGCAGATTTAAAAATTGATCTCTCCAAAGCATTTGAAATTCGTCGCTATCAAAATGAGATTTTTATCGTTCCAAAAAAGCAACACAATCAAAAAAATTATGAAATGATTTGGAAGGGTGAATCAGAAATGATTTTGCCTAATGGACAGAAATTAATATTCAAAAAAGTAAAAGGCAGGGGCATTAATTTAAAATTTTTGAAGCTTAAAAAATTAATAATTAAAAACCGACAAGGCGGAGAATTTTTTAAGCCCGATTCCAAAAGACCCACTAAAAAAATTAAACAGCTTTTACAGGAATCAGATTTACCTCCCTGGGAGCGGGAAAATTTACCTTTAATTTTTGTAGGTGATGATTTAGCTTTTGTCCCCAATTTTGGTATCGATGTTAAGTTCCAAACCAAGTCCAAAGAAGTAGGTTTAGAAGTCAGTTTATAGGCTTTTAAAAATCGTTGTTTTTTTGCAACAAAATTCGCTAATAATTGGCATTTTAGTAACACATTAACTTATTGATTTTTATAATACTTTTTACCTAAAATAGGGGGGGGCTTTCTTCGGGAAGTTTTCCTAGGCATTTTAAGCATCTAACATGTTGAATTTCATTAAAAACCTCATTAAAGTCGCAACATCTTCAATAAGAATGGATCTAGACCCATGAAACTCAAATTATCTGCAATCGTTGCTTTAGCTCTTGCCAGCTCAGCATCACTTGGTGCCGCTGAAAAATTAACAACAAGCACCATTAACGTTTATAGCGCAACACCACTTCCGTCGATTGGGCTACCGCTTAATATTGTTCCTGCGAATATTCAGATTGCTACACCTAAAGCTATTAATAATCAGGCAGGTGTGAGTTTAGCTGATTATATGACCAATAATTTACAGAGCGTTTCAGTTTCAGAAATGGGTGGAAACCCATGGCAACCAGAAATTAATTTCAGAGGATATTCAGCGTCTCCGCTACTAGGCATGCCTCAGGGCTTATCTACTTATGTGGATGGTGTTCGTGTGAATGAGCCATTCGGTGACGTGACTCTATGGGATAAGATCCCTAACTTTGCGATTGGTGGCATGCAACTAGTACCCGGATCAAATCCAATGTATGGTCTTAATACTCTTGGTGGTTCGATCGCCATTCAAACTAAAAGTGGACGTCAGGCTCAGGGCGTTGGTATCGAGGCCGAATACGGTTCTTGGAATCGACAACGTGCGTTGGTTGAGTATGGCGGTGTATCTAAAGATGGCTCAATGGATTTCTATATTGGACACCAAACTACTAAGGAAGATGGTTGGCGTCAATTCTCACCAAGCCGTTTAAATCAAACTTTTGCTAAAACCGGCTGGCAAAGTGAAAGCACTAAATTGGATTTAAGTTACATTGGTACGGACAACAAATTAATTGGAAACGGTTTTACGCCAGATCATTTGTTAACTGGCGATCGAGATCAGATTCATACGCGCCCCGATTACACAAACAATTACTACCATCACTTAGCGTTAAATGGATCTCATTGGTTCAATAAAGACGTAATGCTATCTGGAAACACTTATTTCCGTAAGTCTAATCGACATACCAAAAATGGCGACCTTTACGAAACAGGCTTTGATCATGGTGAGACGCATGATACTTACTCTCAGTTGGGCACATGCAATATTGGCTCTGGTGGAGAATGTGAATTAGTTGGCTCAACTATGAATCGCACTAAAACAAGTCAAGAAAACTATGGTATTTCAGGCCAATTAACCTTCAACCAAGATTGGTTAGGCAAAAAGAATCAGTTTATTGCAGGTGCTGGTTTTGATTATTCAAAGATTAGGTTTAGTCAAAATGAACATGTGAATTTATATAATAAATACTTTGATGGAACTAGCGAAGCTGCTTTTGCTGGTATACTTTCAGGTGAGACCTACACTGGAAGCGCTTCAGTTTTTGACGCTTCAAGAGAGCCTTTGCTGACCGGAGCTTTACCAGTAACTCAAACCGTTGGTCTCACAGGAAAACAATGGACCGCCAGCCTCTTTGTTACAGACACTCTCTCTCTTAATGAGAAATGGCATTTAAATGCTGGTGCTCGTTACAATCACACAAAGGTTGATAATGATGATACATTAAGAGGCCCTTATAGTGCGACTAACACTAGGTCACTTACAGCAGTCGACGACTATAAGCGACTTAACCCAACTATAGGTATTACGCACACACCCACTGACAATTTGTCAATTTTTGGGTCATATAGCGAATCAAGTCGTGCACCTACTGCAATCGAGTTAGGTTGTTCAAACCCGGACAATCCTTGCTTGCTTCCTTCAGCAATGGCAGATGATCCACCGCTCAAACAGGTTGTGGCTAAAACTTATGATTTTGGTACGCGTGGCAACTTAACTGAAAATATTAAGTGGAATGCCTCCATTTATCACGCCATGAATCATAGCGACATACAATTCATAAGAGCGCCAGGTTCATCTTCACGAGGCTATTACAGCAATATTGGAAGAACTGAGCGACAAGGGCTTGATTTGGGGTTGAGTGGCCAGATGGATAAATTTAGATGGAATACAAGCTATAGCTATATAAGAGCAACATTCGACGATGAACTAACCCTTTTAAGTAACCCTAATTCAACAGCTCCCGGAAGTAGTTCCGCTTTTAGGAATCAAATCTTTGTTAAGCCGGGTGACCGACTCCCAAGTATACCCAAGCATCAATTAAAATTAAGAGCCCAGTATCAAGCTACACCAGACTGGTCCATTGGTGCTAATTTAACTGCCTTTTCAAGTCAGTATGTGATCGGCAATGAAAATAATCAGCATGCTGCTAACTCTGAAGGGTGCTTAGAATCAGGCTCGTTAAGAGATAATAGCGCTGCTTGTGGTGCTGGAAAAATTAAAGGATATACTGTGGTTAATTTAGACTCACAATATAAAATTGGAAGCGGATGGACTGCCTTTGCTAAAGTTATTAACGTGTTCGATCAGAACTATAATGTGGCAGGTCGTTTAGCTGAGACCATGTTTGATGCAAGTGGCGCTTATGGACCAGAAATTAAATCTCTTGGTCTGATCCCTGGAGCTCCTCGTGCAGGATGGATAGGTGTTCGTTACGAGTTTGGTGGCGTACCAGAAGCGAAGTAATTTGTAAGAGTAAAATTAAAAAAGGGGCTTTCAAGCCCCTTTTTATTTATGAAAAACTTTTATTTATGATTGATTTTTAAGAAGTAATAAAACGTTCCAATGATTGGCACACCAAAATTAGTTAATATAAATTTTTTCATGGAGTCCTGTTTTATAAGAGCAATATCATGCAGTTTCATTAAAAGAAGCATCCAAGAAAGAATCAGCATAAAGAGAATAATTAAAAAGAGGTAGCCATAATCATCCGTCTTCATATGAATGATATAAAAGATAAATGAGGCTGCAATATTAAAATTCCACAGTAGAAAAAGATTGGTGACGCGATCCATTTCATCGTTGAGATTGATAGTTTCTCTTACTGATGTTTGATTTAAAGTTTTAGGCCTAGCCTTTTCATTTAAATCAGATCCACAATGATCACAAAAGTTAGCGAAATCTCTTTTGATTCTATGTCCGCATTCGTAACAAATCATGGTTTATTTCATTTTAAAATTCAAAAAAGCTATCCTAAATTGCCTTTCCCAAAAGAATCCATGAATTCATCCTTAAATAATTTGGGAAGTTTTCCTGATATGCTTTTAATAAATGTACGACACAATAGACAATGAAATGAGAAGGAATTACCTTTGAGCTTAAAGCTTAGACTTATTTTAATTATCAATGCGGTATTGCTTCTGATATTGGCCCTAGGATCGATTTTAGCGATCGATATGGCTAAAAAAAATGTAAGAGCAGAGGTGGCTTCCTCTGAAAAACTCACCCTTTATTTATTCGAAATCGGTGTGTTAAAGAACCCTAAGTATTATTCGATCGAGAGCGAATATAAGCCCCTTAATTTGCAGAGTTTGGTGCATATGCGGCATCTTAAGATTGAGTTTTATAACTTAGAGGGCAAATTGGTGGAGAGTAATATCTCAGAATCACGCATACAGTCGATGGATCAAGCACCCTCTTGGTTTGTGAATTTTATGGGGCTTATTTCAGATCCCTGGGAGCCGAAGCGCTTACCTGTTGAAATATTAGGTCAGGCTAAGGGTACGATTATTATTACCCCTGACCCCAGTTACGAGTTTGGGGAGATCTGGAATCAATTAACAGGTATTTTTTATTTGGCAGGTGCCTTCTTTATTTTGACGAATATTTTGGTGGCATGGATTGTGTTTAGAGCTCTAAGTCCTGTTGAATTTATTTTGAAAGCTTTAACTGAATTGGAATTGGGAAACCTAAAAGTCAAAATGCCCTATTTAAAAACCTCTGAATTATCCGCGATCAGTTCTAAATTTAATCATATGGTGAAAACGTTGAGACTTAGCATTGAACAAAATCATCGACTCACACAGAAACTCATTCGCGTGCAAGAAGAAGAGAAAAAAAGCCTAGCGCGAGATCTTCATGATGAATTTGGACAGTCATTAACGGCGATTCATGCAGACGCAGCTGTCTTAAAAACACTCGCTCATAAAGAGTACCCAAAAATTAAGCCATCAGCGCATGCGATATCAGACCTATCCAAACATCTGATGAATCTTGTGGGTGGCATGCTTAATCGCTTAAAACTGGGGGTATTAAATGAATTAGGTTTGGAAGAGGGTTTGATCGACTTAATCGATACCTGGAAATTAAGACATCCCAAAATGAATCTTCAGTATCAAGTCAATTTAAAGGGCTTACCTAAAGAGAACGAAATAATCTCCATCACTACTTATCGGATTATTCAAGAGTGTTTAACGAATATTTCACGTCATGCAAAAGCTAAACATGTTGAGATTGAAATTCAATACATTAAAAAAAATGCAGCCTACAAAATGATAGACATTCATGTGAAAGATGATGGTGTAGGGCTTTCTAAATCGCATCGTGATGGCTTTGGTTTATCCGGTATGCGAGAACGCATTCACGAAGTGAATGGCAGCATTAAAATTATGAGTACAGTGAATCAAGGCGTTTCCCTTCATATTCAACTCCCATTAAAAAGAATTCAAAAATAAATGAGTAAAAAAGTCACGATTGTTTTAGTCGATGATCACGCAGTGGTTCGAGCAGGGGTGAGACGTCTTCTTGAACAAGAAGCTTTATTTGATGTGATAGGGGAAGCTGAAAGTGGCGAGAAGGCTTACCACATGTTCGGAGAATTAAAGCCTGATGTGATGGTGATGGATTTATCGATGCCTGGTATGGGAGGGTTAGAAGCGATTAGGCGGATTTTAATGCGTCATGAGCGGGCTCGAATTTTGGTACTTACCATGCATGAGGATCTATCCTTCGCTAATCAGGCATTGAAATTAGGGGCGAAGGGCTATCTCATTAAAAATACCTTAGGTGACGACTTAGTGAAATCCATTCAAACGGTCTCAAGAGGTGAAGTATTTTTAAGTGATGAGATTGCCAAAAAGATGGCCATGCAATCCATATCGGGCGAACAAGATCCTATCTATGAACTCTCAGCACGTGAATTTGAAATTTTTAGATTATTGGCCAAAGGGCTTGAGATTGATGCGATCGCCACAACCCTTAATATTAGCTCTAAGACGGTATCTAATTATCAAACCATGATCAAACAAAAACTCAATATTAATACACCGGTCGAACTCATTCGCTATGCAATTAAGGCGGGCGTCATTAAAAATTAGATTTTTTCGGGAAGAATTCTTAAATTTTATTGGGAGTATTAACCCATTCATCATTCATGCTTAATTGATAAAGTGGAGCTGTCTTAACTTTAGCCATAAAGTTTATTTTTAAGAGACGGCACTCGACTCCACGGGTGAAGGGGTTTTTAAGGGATTCTTTTTAGAGTCCCTTTTTTTATGGTTTAAGACAAATTAGGCACCTTTCCTCATGATATGATTTTACCTATGAAGATTGGAACTCCCTTATCGCCAAATGCCACACGTGTCATGCTTCTTGGCAGTGGTGAACTCGGTAAAGAAGTGATTATTGCTTTGCAGCGTTTAGGTGTGGAAGTCATTGCAGTCGATCGATACGAGAACGCACCCGGACACCAAGTCGCTCATAGATCTCATGTCATTGATATGACCAATAGTGAAGTGCTTCTTAATCTCGTTAAATCAGAAAAACCTCAGTACATTGTTCCCGAAATTGAAGCTATTAATACTGATGTATTAGCGCAAATTGAAAAGAGTGGGGATGCGATTGTGATTCCTACGGTTAAAGCAGTTCAACTCACCATGAATCGAGAAGGCATTCGTGATTTAGCCGCCAACCAATTAAAACTTCCTACCTCTCCGTTTGCATTTGCTAAAAGTTTAGAGGAATTACAAAAAGCCATTGATGATGGGATTGGTTATCCATGTTTTGTGAAACCAACCATGTCATCATCCGGCAAAGGACAATCTCGCATTATAGATGCATCAAAAGTGAAAGACGCATGGGATTATGCCGCTTTAGCTGGTCGAGTAAATAAGGGTGTGGTGATTGTTGAAGGACAGATTGATTTTGATTATGAAATCACACTTCTTACGGTCCGTGCCAAAAATGAAAAGGGTGACATTGAAACATACTTCTGTGAGCCTATTGGGCATAAGCAAGTAGCAGGTGATTATGTTGAGAGTTGGCAACCACAACCGATGCATGAAGTGGCATTAGAGAAAGCACGCGATATTGCTAAAAAAATTACTGATGCGTTGGGTGGATTAGGTTTATTTGGTGTGGAGCTCTTTGTAAAAAATGATCAAGTCTGGTTTTCAGAGGTGAGTCCAAGGCCTCATGATACGGGTATGGTCACCATGGCAAGTCAACGTCAGAATGAATTTGAACTACATGCACGTGCGATTCTAGGATTGCCTGTGAATACAAATTTATCAAGACCTTCCGCGAGCGCTGTGATTTATGGGAACCATGATGCGGATGGTATTCATTTTGAACATATCGATAAAGCATTAAGCGTTCCAGAATCTGATGTAAGACTATTTGGAAAGCCTACTTCATTTAAACGTCGTCGCATGGGTGTGGCATTGGCATCTGCTGACAATATAAGCGAGGCAAGAAATAGAGCCCAAAAAGCTTCATCCCTCGTTAAAACCTCCGTTTAATTTTTAATGACTGAATCTTCAGTGTCACAACCTCAATCTCTTTATGATTTATTAGGCGGTGAGCCTGATGCGACACATCAAATCCGAGAAATTGTGGAAGCTTTTTATGATGTGATGGATTCGGACGAAAAAGCGAAAACCATTCGTTTAATGCATCCTGAAGATTTAACTTCTTCTCGTGAAAAACTTTTTATGTTTTTGGTAGGTTGGACAGGTGGACCCCAGCTATATATTGAGCGCTATGGACATCCCTTTTTAAGACGTCGACATTTACCTTTTAATATAGGTGAAGAAGAGCGTGATCAGTGGATCTATTGTATGACGAAGGGCATGCTTCATTTAAAAATAGATGAGACAAAAATCAAAGCGCTTTTAAATGCGCTTTATCCTATTGCTGACTTCATGCGAAATCAGTAATTAGTTTAAACGCGTGCTTTACGCTTTACGGTATCTGGTTTTGAATCAGAGGCTCTAAAGGTTCTAATCGTCGATGGTTTTTTAGAGAAAGTTTTTGGAGCTGATTCACGTTTAGTAGCGGGTTTTCGATTAGTGGTTTTTCTGTCATTTGGTTTTCTGTCATTTACTTTTCTATCACCGAATGATTTTTTTTCACCAAAAGGCTTTTTATCGCCAAACGTTTTTTTATCATTATCTGATCTACTAAAGCTAGGTTTTTTATCAGATGTTTTTCCAAATAATCTTTTCTCAACAGCTTTTTTCTCAAAAGGGCTTCGAGGGGTACGAGGTTCGAAATCACGTCTTGGTGCATCATTAGACCCAAATTCTTTTCTAGAAGGTTTTTTATCGCTAATTGATGATCGATCTCCAAATGATTTTTTGTCTCCAAAGGATTTCTTATCGCCGAATGATTTTCGGTCACTTGGTTTTCTATCACCGAATGATTTTTTTTCACCAAAAGGCTTTCTATCGCCAAAAGATTTTCTGTCATTAGAATTGCGTTTACCGCCGCGAGATTTAGATTTTCTTTCTTCACCTAATTGATCGCGTGATTGAAGTTTAGGCTCAAAACCTGCCATCACTTTTGCTTCAATTTTATGCCCCGTATATTTTTCAATATCACGCAATGCTTTACCATCCATGGGAGCCACAAATGAAATCGCGACACCTTCTTTTTTGGCTCTGCCTGTCCGACCAATACGATGTACATAGTCTTCTGCAAATTTAGGAAGATCATAATTAATCACGTGTGTAATACCGTCGACATCAATACCACGTGCTGCAACGTCAGTTGCCACAAGCACACTGATATCGTTATGTCTAAATTTAGTAAGTGTTCGGTTTCTTGCCCCTTGTGTCATGTCTCCATGTAACGCACCTGTTTTATGTCCCGCGTTATAAAGTTCATCGGCCAATAAATCGGCATGACGTTTGGTGGATGTGAAAATAATCGTTTGCTTAACGCCCGGCTGAATCAATAAATGTTCAAGCAGTTTATTTTTATGATTTAAGTTATCCACGAAATACATATGCTGCGTAATATTTTCGTGTTTATCTTTAGAGTGTGAGATCTCAATTGTTTTTGGGTTTTGTAAAAGATCTTTGGCAATTTTACTAATTTGACCATCTAGCGTTGCTGAGAATAATAGGGTTTGATGTTTCGTATTAATGGCAGCACATATTTTTTTAACATCAGGAATAAAGCCCATATCGAGCATACGATCAGCCTCATCTAAAATGAGTATTTGTAAACGTGATAGATTAATGCGACCGCGCTCCATATGATCTAGAAGCCTGCCAGGAGTTGCGATCAAAATATCCAAAGGTTGAGAAAGTAATTTATTTTGTAATGGATAAGGCATGCCACCGACGATACTGGTGGTTTTAGCCTTAATAAAGGTACCGTACTTACGTGCCGCTTCATTGACTTGTGCAGCTAATTCACGAGTGGGTGTGAGGACTAAAATACGTGGACCACGTTCTTTAATCGGATGCGGAGTTGCTAATAAATTCAATGCGGGCAAAATAAATGCTGCTGTTTTGCCTGTACCTGTTTGAGCAGAGGCCATCAAATCATGACCTTCTAAGATCACAGGAATCGCTTTTTCTTGAATCGGGGTGGGGGTTTTATAACCGACGCTATGTAACGCCCGCAGAATCTGTGGGTCGAGCTTTAATGAATCAAAAGACAATGTCGTACTCCTTAAAAAGGGTTAGGTGCATTTAATCTTTTAAAAAATTCAAAACTTCCAATCACTAGATTTAAACGCTGGCTGTGTTACTTGATGTGAGTGCGCAGTATATCGATAAATGCATGAATATCAAAGCTTAATTTCTTCATAATATGCTAGAATTCGGCCTCAATTCAATTTAGGTCAACTTCCTTTATGTCACGCAATTTAAGAAACATCGCCATCATCGCCCACGTGGATCATGGCAAAACTACCCTCGTCGATAAACTTCTCCAACAATCAGGTACCTTCGCACAGCATCAGCAAGTCGCTGAACGTGTCATGGATTCTAACGATATTGAAAAAGAGCGTGGCATTACCATCTTAGCTAAAAATACAGCCGTTAATTTTGAAGGCACACACATCAATATTGTGGATACCCCTGGACACGCGGACTTCGGTGGCGAAGTGGAACGCGTATTAGGTATGGTCGATGGTGTGGTGTTACTTGTGGATGCAGTGGAAGGTCCGATGCCGCAAACACGTTTTGTAACGAAGAAAGCATTAGCATTGGGCTTAAAACCGATTGTGGTGATTAATAAAGTGGACCGTCCAGGAGCACGTCCTGATTGGGTGATTAACCATACCTTCGATTTATTTGCGAATTTAGGTGCCACCGATGAGCAGCTCGATTTTCCGATTGTGTATGCGTCTGCATTGAATGGTTTTGCAACCCTTGATATGAACCAAAAATCAGACACGATGAAGCCTTTATTTGAGACCGTGTTAAAACACGTGAGTCCGCCAGAGGGTAGTCGTGACAACCCATTACAACTTCAAATTTCAGCACTCGATTATTCAACCTATACGGGCCGCTTAGGCGTAGGTAAAGTCAAAAACGGTGTTATCAAATCAGGGCAATCAGTCGTCGTGATGCATGGTGACAAACAAGTGTCTCAAGGTCGTATCAATCAAGTCTTAGGTTTTAAAGGATTGGAGAGAATTCCAGTTGAAGAAGCGGAAGCAGGGGATATTGTCATTATTTCAGGGATTGAGGAAATCGGTATTGGGGTCACCATTGCTGACCCAAATAATCCAGTGGGTCTTCCTATTATGGCGGTCGATGAACCGACATTGACTATGGACTTTATGGTGAATACATCTCCCTTAGCTGGCACTGAAGGTAAGTTTGTGACGAGTCGACAAATTAGGGATCGCCTCACAAAAGAATTATTAGTAAACGTTGCTTTACGTGTGGAAGATACGCAAGATGCGGATGTGTTCCGTGTCTCAGGTCGTGGTGAATTACATTTAACCATTTTATTAGAAAATATGCGTCGCGAAGGCTTTGAAATGGCTGTGGGTAAGCCACGTGTGGTCTATCGTGAAATTAATGGTCAAAAGTGCGAGCCCTATGAGGTCTTAACGGTGGACTTAGAGGATGACACGCAAGGGGCTGTGATGGAAGAATTGGGTCGCCGACGAGGGGAAGTACAAAACATGGAATCCGATGGTAATGGCCGCACACGCTTAGAATATAAAATTCCAGCTCGAGGGCTTATTGGCTTTCAAGGTGAATTCATGACGATGACCAAAGGTACAGGTCTCATGTCCCATGTCTTTGATGAATATGCCCCGGTAAAGGCTGATATGCCAGGGCGTCGTAATGGTGTCTTGATCTCAGCAGAGATTGGGGAAGCTGTCGCTTACGCGCTATGGAAACTTCAAGACCGAGGTCGTATGTTCTCAAGCCCAGGCGATAAATTATATGAAGGCATGGTGATTGGGATTCATTCCAGAGATAACGATCTGGTGGTGAACCCGATTAAAGGTAAGCAGCTCACCAACGTCAGAGCTTCAGGCACAGACGAAGCGGTACGCTTAGTGCCCCCTGTGCAATTGACACTCGAATCCGCAGTGGAATTTATTGAAGACGATGAATTGGTTGAAATTACACCTAAATCGATTCGCATTCGTAAACGCTATCTTTTAGAGCACGAAAGAAAAAGGGCCTCTAAAGAATAATCCGTTAGAATATTTCCTTATGAATAGACATATTAAAAAATATTTTTTTTATATATGGGGAAGATGTTTAGAAGTACTCGGTAAGCCCGATCAAGCGCTTCATTTTTATGCGGAAGTCATTCGCATACGCACTTTTTTTCTCGATGTTCAGCATAGATACCAGGATGTTTTTGAAAAAAGTTCGCAACAATCGACCTTCGAACTCCATGGAGGTGTAGGAGATTTTTTACAACACCTTCCTTTTTTATTAAAACATAAAGATGCCCATTACATTGTCATCACGCATTTTCCTCGTGCAAAAGAATTCTTTGAAAACTTAGGGATTAAGATTCAGCACTATCATTTCTATCAATTGAGAGAAGAGCACCATCTCATTAAAGAAAACCTCAAAAAAAATAAAAACTCCTATCCGGCTCCAAGACAGATTTTTTTTGATGTGTTTCCGTTTGCATTATCAAAAAAGAAATTAGATCATGAGCGATCCATGCCAGTCATTGGTCTTCATATGACGCCAAGTGCGATGACGAGTAATCCTTTAAGTCGCGACTTTATCGATCAACTCATGCATATATTGCTCTCATACCCAATCAAATTAGTTTTATTTGGTACCCAAGCTGAACTGAGTCATTTTGAATTTCAAAAAGATGACCGTATTTCATTTGCATCTCATGAAAATATTATTGAGAATTTAGCAGAGGTTCAATATTGTGACGTGATGATTGGTGCAGATAGTGTTTTTAAAACGATGTCCTCTATGGCAAACATACCAACCATTATTTTTTATGAAGACGTGAAGAGTCACTTTAGGGATCGTGTCTTCATTGCTCCTTATGTCAGAAAAAATATTATGTTTCCCTATAAATATGCTTATCAATCACTAGAGGGCGCAAAAATAAAACCTGCGATTGATTTCATCATGACTATTCTTAAAGATCGATTAAAATTGATTTAGTCGATATCAATCACTCATTTAAAAAAAATCTGGAGTCATTAAAATTAAACAGGCATTGTTTTTAAAAACAAAAAATATTGGGGACTCCATTATCCTGACCTCAGCGATTTCTGCACTGCCCAAAGACTACAAGTATGTTGATGTGGTGTGCTTACCTGAAAGTGAGCCTATTTTTAAGATGCATCCGCGCGTGCGAAATGTATTTGTGATTCCGCGTCATCTCAAAGGTTTTTCCAAAATCATGGCCTATATAAAGTTTTATAAAGCCATTGCTTCTGAGACTTACGATTTTTTAGCACACTTTTCAAACGACTGGCGGGGTGCATTCATTCAGCGTTTATTCCCGGCAAAATTAAGTGTGGCTAGAAAAACCCATCGACGAGGTTCATTCTGGCATCAATCTTTCGATATATTGACTGAAAGTTTAGATGATGTGAGGCCGATTGCAGAACAAGATGTCGATTTATTAAGAGCTAGCCATCTTTTTAAATCTACAACAGCTCCACCTTATCTTATTAAGCCATCATTCACACAAAAATCAAAAATCAAAACGTGGTTATCGAAACAATCTATTTCATTCAAACAAAAGCTTGTGGTGGTTCATGCACCCTCACGTTGGAAATTTAAAGAGTTACCCATAGCGACTTGGGCTCATGTGATTGATACATTAAAAAAAAATACATATGAAGTAATATTGTGTGGTTCAAAAGAAGATCTTTTAACCAATGAAGCGATTCATAAAGCCTGCAGTATGAAGCCTATTGTGACCAAAGACTTTTCATTAGAAGATACCGCCGCCCTTTATAGTATGGCGCATCTTGTGCTCGCCATTGATAGTATGTCGACACATCTTGCGAGTGCGACACAAACCCCTGTGATCAGTATTTTTGGACCCAGCAATGAAAAAAATTGGGGACCTTGGGGCGTTAAACATCGTGTCATTGCTTTAACAAGTAAAGATTCACCAACATTTAAATGCAGACCTTGTGGTCAAGATGGTTGTGAGGGTACTAAAGTGAGTCAATGCTTAGTACAAATGAAACCAACTATGATTACTCATGAAGCATTGCGTATGCTTCGTCAAATCAAACATTAGCTGGTAGCTATTTGAGTCAGTAAATAATCTTCATAATTACCTGAGAAATCAATAATACGATCTTCTTTGATTTCTAAAATGCGTGTGGCGATTGAACTTACAAATTCGCGGTCATGACTGATAAAGAAGAGGGTGCCTTTATATTTATCAAGTGCTGTATTAAGTGACTCAATCGATTCCATATCCATGTGATTCGTCGGTTCATCCATGAGAAGTACATTGGATTTCGCGAGCATGAGTTTACCGAAGAGCATGCGACCTTGTTCACCACCTGATAATACTTTGACGGACTTTTTAGTATCTTCCCCTGAGAATAAAAGTCGACCTAGGATGCTCCGAATCGCTTGATCATCCTCACCTGATTGCGCGCAATCCTTCATCCAATCAAAAAGTGTGACATCTTTTTCAAAATCAATCGCATGATCTTGTGCGAAATACCCCACTTTAGCTTTTTCAGCCCATTTAATTTCACCGTGATTAGGTTTAAGATCGCCCACTAAACATCTTAAAAATGTAGTTTTACCAATCCCGTTTTCACCAATGATGGCAATGCGTTCACCTGCTTCAACGAGTAAATTAAAGTTCTTAAATAAATCACGATCAAATCCATGGGTGAGGTTTTTAATTTCCACCGCTTGACGATGGAGCTTTTCACGGTCGTCATAATCAAAACGAATATAGGGATACTGACGACTGGAAGGTATAAATTCTTCTACTTTAATTTTATCAATCTGTTTTGCACGGCTGGTGGCTTGTCTTGCCTTTGAAGCATTCGCTGAGAATCGACGCACAAACTCTTGTAATTCTGCAATTTGTTCTTTCGCTTTTTCGTTATCTTTTAATTTTTGCTGACGAGCCATGGTGGAGGCTTCCATGTAATTATCATAATTACCTGGGTAGACGGTAAGCTTTCCATAATCCATATCAGCCATATGCGTACAGACTTGATTTAAAAAATGGCGATCGTGGGAAATAATAATCATGGTGGAGTTGCGATTATTTAAGGTTTCCTCCAGCCATTGAATGGTATGAATATCTAAGTTATTCGTAGGCTCATCGAGTAGCAAAATATCAGGATTTGAGAAAATGGCTTGCGCTAAAAGGACACGTAATTTAAATCCAGGGGCTATCGCACTCATAGGCTCTTGATGTTGTTCAATGGGGATGCCTACACCAATCAATAATTCACCTGCTCGCGCTTCTGCGGTATAGCCATCAAATTCTGCATAAACACCTTCCAGTTCTGCCGCTTTCATATAGTCATCTTCAGTGGCTTCAGGATTCATGTAGATGGCATTTTTATCAATAATAGCTTTCCACATTTCCTCATGACCCATCATCACCACATCTAAAACACGCTCTTCTTCATAGGCGAATTGATCCTGTTTAAGCCATGACATACGCTCATTTTTATCCAAGGATACATTGCCTGAAGTAGGCTCTAATACCCCTGCTAAAATTTTCATGAAAGTGGATTTACCACAGCCATTGGCACCAATGAGTCCATAGCGATTGCCATCACCAAATTTAACGGACACATTTTCAAAGAGGGGTTTGGCACCAAATTGTATGGTGATGTTATTAATGATGAGCACGCGTGATTTCCTTTAAATAAATGATTTAAATTGATTTTCGATGACGACTTCATGAAGAGCAAGCTGACCACCCCGTGGCATCGCTTCTTTAATCGCTTTACCCACGCACACAAACATTGAAGGCGTATGATCTTGAGGTAGATTTAATAATTGACTGACTTTATCAAAATCAAAGCCATCCATAGGGCAGGTATCATATCCCATGGCTTTGGCGGATAACATTAAATTCATAGCCGCCATACCGCATGAGCGCATCGCTTCATCGCGTTGCACTTGGGGTTTATTGTGGTAATACTGATGAATCGCTGGGACTAAATAATCTTGTACAGGCTTCGGTGCATCTTTCCAGTAGCGTTGAGGCTCTCTATTCCAAGCCATGAGATCAGCGACTAAGACGATGAGAAGGGAAGCTTCTTCGACCTGCGCTTGGCCCCAGCTTACTTCACGAATTTTTTGACGCAAAGCTTTATCGGTGACTAAAACAAATCGCCAATTTTGTATATTAAATGCGGTGGGGGACAAAATCGCATTGGATAAAAGGGTATGAATTTCTTCTTTTGTGATCTCATGCGTTGGATCGAAATGTTTGATCGATCGTCTTAATTGGATTGCTTCATTCACATGCATAATTTTATATCTTTCCCTTGAATAAATTAGTAGCTGATTTTTTGAATGGTAAGATAGCTATCGCCCATAGGCTTTTCCCATACCACTTCATCACCCACGGCTCCGCCCAAAAGCGCTTCAGCTAAGGGTGAGAGATAACTCACACGACCCTCATGGATATTGGCTTCATCCTCACCCACAATTTCAAAGGTGAGGGATGTTCCTACCTCATCTTCCACGGTGACTTTCGCCCCAAATAAAACATGTGAGGGGTCTTCGTCTTGAGGATTCGTTAAAATCGCGGATTCAATACGCGCTGCAAAGTAACGCATATCGCGTTCAATCACCGCTATTTTTTGTCTTACCATGGGATCATCTTTTTTTGTGATCAAAACTTCACGTTCTTTTTCTAAATCATCGATGGAATGATAAAGAAGACTCAATCCACGCGGTGTCACATAATTAGGCTCATCACTTAAAGGTCTTTCTGGAATGTCAATCCCTGCGTGCTCTAAATCATTTTCTTTGACAAATGCGCGACTCATTTTTTATAAATCAACTCTTTAATTAATTCGTAATTTTATCATTTGTAGTAGTATTCATATAGCTTAACTTTGATGTGCCTCATCCCTTCAAGACAGGTAAAAGTATTTTGAATATTCTTATTATTAGACGCGATAATATTGGCGATTTATTATGTACAACACCTTTGATGGTAGGTATAAAAGAGCAGCTCAAAGTGGATAGACTTGATGTCGTCACCAATGCCTATGTCGCGCCCGTTTTAAAAGGTAACACTTTTATTGATACGCTTTACATTTATCACAAATTAAAACATGGCCATACCAGTTTTTTTAAAGTGATTGTTGAAAGACTCAAACTCATCTTAAATTTAAGACAACAGCATTACAATTACATCCTCGCCTTTGATGCGCGCGCTTTAAACTTAACGCGTTTTTTAAGAAAAACTAAAGTACTCACCCCCATCATTGATTGGACAAACGAGACCGAAGTGGAAAGAGCTTGGGAGTTAGGGCAAAGAATGGGCTTAAAAGGATTGCCGGGTCCATTAACATTACCCCTTCATCTTTATGATCCATCTTCTGATATAAAAAACAACCAAACTTTAGGGATTCATATCAGTGCGAGACGGATCAAACAACAATATCCTATGGAATTATGGGCAACACTCATTCGCAAATTACACGATATGGATCCTAAATTAACTTTTCATATTTTTTGGTCACCAGGAGATCTTAAAAATCCTATGCATCCAGGGGATGACGAAAAAGCTGATACTTTAAAAAATACTTTAAAAAATTTGCCTATTCAATTTATACCCACACCGACACTTGAATCCTTAATAGAAGGTTTGCAAAGATGCGGTAGTATGATCATGAGTGACGGTGGGGCGATGCACATGGCTGCCGCCTTAAATCGTCCCATCATCGCTTTGTTTGGTGACTCTAATCCAAAAAGGTGGCGACCGTGGGGGGTGCCTTATACCATGATGCAAAGCGAAACAAGAGATGTCAAAGACATCGAACCCTCAAAAATTATAGAGGCATGGTTACATTTAATACATTCAATTTCAACGCACAAAAAATCAATTTAAGATGCGCGGCCTTATTCGTTTAATCATTATTATTTTAGCTGTTTCACGAAGCCTCTTTTTTTGGAACATCAAAAAAAGAGATCCAAAAAAAATTCTGATCGCACATGATTTACTTTTAGGCGACACTTTATTACTAGCGCCCTTAATGAAGCGCATTTACGAAAAATATCCACATGCCCAAAAATATGTGCTTGCAAAACCTACATTCGTTCCTCTTTTTGGAAATACACCTTATGGTTTTACCGCACTTTCCTATAACCCTAAAAGTTTTTTGAGTGTATGGAAGATATGGTGTGAAGGACCTTATGACTTAGCTTTCATCGCAGGTGACAATCGATATAGCTGGCTTGCAAGAGCGGTAGGTTCAAGTTGGGTCATAGGCATTGAAGGGGATACACCAACTTGGAAAAATTGGATGCTAGATGAAGTGAAGTCTTTTGACGATAAGCCTGCTACATGGGCGGATATGATGGGACGTTTAGTCGATGGTAAAAACCCTAAGCCCTACCAAAAAAGTGATTGGTCTCGTCCAGACATTAAAAAATTATCTTTACCATTTGATAGATCAAAGCCCTATATTGTCTGCCATTTAGGCGCTTCAAATCCATTAAAATTTTGGCCAGCAAAATCTTGGCAAATATTAATTCAAAAACTAAAGCACGAAGGGTGTGATATTTTTATTTCAGTCGGACCTGGTGAGGAATATCTCATAAGAGAGGTTGACCCTAAAGGGGAATGTCAACATGTACCGGGAACATATGTTTTATTGGAAATGTGGTCTTTAATCGAACATGCAAAATTGCTAATTTCTGTAGATACGAGTATTGCACATCTTGCAAAGCTCTCAAATATACCAGCGGTTACTCTATTTGGACCAGGATCTCCTGAGACTCATGGCGTAGGAAAATTTTGGAAATTATCTTCCCATGCTGACATTACAGAATCATATTTTCACTGCAGAAATCAAGCTATTTTGTTTAGAAGAAAATTAGATTGGGTGAAGCGATGTGGACGAAGTTTTGGCGAATGTAAAACTCCAGGAGCTTGCATGGAAGTGATCACTCCTGAGGAAGTTATATATATTCTTCATAAGAAAAAATTATTATCTTAATTTCTTCAAAATTAAATATTTAAAAATAGTTTTTTAGTGCATTTTGATCATTTTATTTTTAATTCGACAAGCTATTCACTTTATTTTAATGAATTAATTTCAAATATTCTTTGGCTATAGTAGTCGCTTCAAAACGTCTTAAACTCTTTTTATCAATTTGAGGCGGTTTTATATAAAAGGCTTTCATTTTTGCAGCAAGTGCTTCGGCGTCCCCACATCTTACTAAACAGTCAAGCATACTCTCTGAAAAGATTTCACTAGGCCCTGTTGGACAATCTGTTGATAAAGTAGGGGTGCCAACCACCAAAGATTCAATAAGCACAGCTGGAAGCCCTTCATAGTCAGAAGAGAGGACAAATAAGCGAGCATGCTTGATCCATGGAAAAGGATTTACTTGAAAACCAGCTAACACAACGCGATCAGATATTTTATGGTGCTTAATTAGGCTGCGAATTTTTTCTTCATCCTTACCCTTACCAAGTAATACTAACTTGCATTTAAGTTTAGATAATGCAAATGCTTTGATAAGAAGATCCTGACGCTTTTGTTGAAGTGTGAATGCACCTATGTGGAGTAAATAATCTTTACTTGAAAGATTTTGAGGTAACTTAAAAGGTTTGGTAGCTAAAATCTTTATTTGATTAAAATTAAAGGGATTATATATTGCCTGAAATGAAGCAGGGCGGACCTTGACATATTTAACTAGATCATCACCTATCTCATGCGACATGCCAATTAGTTTTCGGCCATCATACATCCTCTTCATATGCCAAATGCGTGAAATTTTCTTCCGCCATTTATTTTTTCGTATACCACTTTGAACGGATAAAGCATTACCAATAATATGATAAATTCGATCGTCATTAATAAGACTGAGAATTCTATCCATGCGAGGTAGGGAAGATAGAATGAGATCTACAGCTCCGTTTTGAGATTCAGTTTTACGTAATAGTAAGTTAAATAAATCTACATTTTTATAGTCTGTAACGCGACTAAAAATGCGTGGACCTTTATGAATTCGTGGATTAAGCGTGTAAATATTTATACGTGAGTCAATATCAAATTCGATAATATTTTCATAAATGATGAATGTTACTAGGTGACCTAATCTAACCATCTCCTCAGCTAGATTAATCATAGCTTTTTCATGGCCTCGTCCAGTAAGTGAGTCAATTGCAAATAAAATATGCCGCTGAGATATTTTTTTTTTCATTTTTTAGGGTTTCTGTACAATTAATTTTATATTAAAACAATTTTTGCTAACTGTTTTTTCTAATTACTATAAGATTGTTATCAGCTAAGCTAAGTGATGGTTTGTACAAACATACATATTCAATTCGATATTTTTTGTTTCGGAAAAATTCTCTATAGCGCGCTAAATTATGTGGTGTCACATCTTCAATAATATAAATACCATTGCTTGAAAGCTTATCTACTGAATGTAAAAAAAGAGTTGATCCAGCTTCAAATGTATGTAATCCATCATCAATCATAAAATCAAATTCGCTCTGACCAACCGTTTCCCAAAAACTTTTAATAGTAATTGGATCGAGTTGATTAATATAGTAAGTTTTTATTCTTTCCTCCTCAAACAACACATCTTTATCGATGTCCGCGCCATAGATAGTGGCATTGGGAAAATAATCTCTCCAAACTCGCAATGAAGCTCCTGGCTTTCCAGACGAACTCATCGAGGATGGATAATTGGTATTATTAGTTCCTAAGCCACATTCAAAAACTTTGGTTACGCTTTTGCGACAATGAGAAAAAAGATTAGCATAAAAATCAGCATACGTATGAGAAGGCCAAGGATATGGATGTCCCTCCCTAACTAGCTCCCCTTTATCTGATCCATAAATATCACATAGCTTTGAAACTTCGCAGTTCATATTTTTTTTGGTAATAACTCACAATTCGATATTCACAGCTTGATTCAATAAATAATTGAGATTTATAAGCTAAATACTTTCTATAATATCTTTTTAATAATTTACCAAAAAAAATATTGCCAATTGTGCTTAAAATGTCTTTTAACATAACGACCTTTAAAAAAATAACATTAATATCATATTATTATAATAATTCAACGCGACTAATTTATTTAAAAGCGGGTTGACAAGAATTTTATCTATTTTTACAGGCGCTTTACTTGTGAGGATTATAGGTTAATATGTTTTATATAAATATTTCTATAAAAAATTAATTTTCATTATATATCTGTGGATTTAAATTCGGATCATTATACATTTTGAATTGTTTGTATTGTTTAATATGTCGCTGACCATTCTTACAGTCTTCCAGAAGCTCATCAAAGCATATACCTAAATCATGTCTTTGCTTATTTAAAGTTATTAGTTTTTGTGAACATGTATTTATGTGGGCAAGTTCGACATCTTTTCTTTCGGTTTGAATAAACATGTGAAAAATTTTTAAACTTAAAATAGAGGAGCGGTCTATCATCGCACCTAAGGTTTCACTGTTTTGCTTCCCAAGCATTTCATTTAAAAGTGGAATACTACTTATAATAAAGTCATCTATTTTTTCAATGTAATCATTTCTCGCTTGGTTAAACTTATCAATGGCTCTCTTGTTACTAGCAATTTCAGTATCTGAAACTTTTTGTCGTCTTGCTAAATCTTCTTCGTTCCATAATTGAGTATTAAAGAAATGATTAGCCTCGATGAACTCAAGGATGGTATTGGAGCCTTGATGTTTTAATTTAAAATTTTCGGGCCACGTGAGATCACTCAAATATTCGTCATGGAGTTTAAAGATTTCATGAGCATTTATCATATATTCCTTAAATATAATTCGATGGTTCAGGCGAATGTTAAGAATAAGTTTAAAAGTACCATAAAGATTGAGCGAATATAATAGCTTTATAATTGATTTAATTCTTTATGTAAAAATTTTACCCCGAGCTCTTTGATAGTTTTTTTAGCCTCAATATAGGTTGAATTTGATCCCAAAGGGGCCCATTGTGATGGGTGGGGAGAAATGTTTGTCTCTGCAAAAAGTCCTATCACGCCACCTGGGCTCGCAGCTGCAAAATGCATCAAGCCACTATCAGGAAATATCGATTTTCTCGCTAACCATATCACACCAATTGTCAAATCAAGAGGGGCTCTTAAGGGAATAATTTGTTTAGGGGCGTCATTGAGGATTGCGTTTGCTAATTCATCATCACCAGGATAGTCTTTGTTATTTTTTGAGCCAGGCGTCCAAACTAATATCGTTTTCATTTGATATTTCTTATAAACATAATGCGCTGTTTCAATAATCTGCTCTTTTGAAGCCTGTTTTTTTTCTCGCCTTGCTCCAAGCCCAAAAACAATAAATTTTTTCTTATGAAGTAGATATTGATTTAAAAATACTTCTGCATGTTCAAGCCAATCTTGAGGGGGTTGAAAATAAGGCTGAGGTACACTTAATTTATTATTCAATTCCATGATTGGTTTTAAAAGTTGAATGATTCTCAATGATTCATGAGCCTTATTTTCTTTTTGATTTGCGCAAATAATAGGATCAGTGAGTCCTTTAATGGCTGTATTTTTAGGTACAAATGCGATTGTTCTTTTGGCTTTCATCCAAAGTAGCCGTTTGACTGCTCGGTGAGAAAATTCTCCTCCTGCCGCAATAGCAACATCAAAATGTTGCCCTCTAATTTTTAAAAATAGGGTTAGCTGTTTTAAAAGAGCAATCAGACTTTTTAGGTTAAATGATTTAGGCTGCGGATAACTATAGAGTTCGTCAATAAATGGTGCATCTTTTAAAATCCATGCAGAGGATTCAGGTGCAATGACAGCAATTGTTGAAGAGGGAAAAGACTTCTTTAACAGTTGAAGCATAGGGGTCGTTAAAAGAAGATCGCCTAATTTGTCTCGTTTCAGGACAATAATTTTCATACCGAGCCCATGCGTTAAATCTTTATTTTGTTTTTAAGAAAAGACGGGTATAACTCAAATATATACCTAAAAATAGACAAGCAAGTATTCCGTGCTCATGATGAAAAGTAGTGTTGACTAAACCAATACCAAATGTCGCGAGCCAAGCACTAAAAGAGCCAGTCCATAGCATATACGGGGTGCTCGATTTTTTTGACCATTTAAATGTTTTGATTAAATCATAAAGCCAATAAAACATAAAAATTAAAGTCACCAATAAGCCTACGATACCTCTTTCCACCAATGCTGAGAAATACAAGCTATGAGAATGTCCCGGAAAGAAATAATTATCGGCATTAAATGTTTCACCCCGCGCTTCGACTGATTTTTGTAATTGGGATAACTTAATAAAATGCCAGTTACTTAAACCTAAGCCTAATAGCGGTGAAAATCTTGATGCCTCAATTGAAACATTCCATACCTTATCTCTATGAGAAAGAACGTTATTGTTTTTCTGGTAATTGATTTGTTTTTGAATAATGTCAGATTTTAAAAATATGGAAGAAGTAATAACTAATAACATCGTTACAATACCGATTATTTTTAACTTTGTGTTGTTTCCTAATAAAAAAATACATAAACCAAGAATAATAGCTATTCCATATGCGCCACGAGACTGGCCAATAATCAAGGCAATAAAAAGTATAAAACTCATTACCCCAATAAAAATGGTTTGCCATTGGTTTGCCCCATTTGTTTTTTTAAAATCAAATTGGCTTAAAAACCAACCAAGAGTTGCACCAAATATCATGGTTAAATAGATAGCTGAATGATTGAAATGTCCTACTGAGTGTATTTCTAGGGAAGTTTTTGAGTTAATGATAAGATATTCATAAAGCCCCCATAGCAATGGCGGAATGATGGATAAGGTAATCAGTAAAAAAATTATGCGGTATTGATTTTGTGTGTAATGTGTCCGACTTAAAAACCATCCTGTTAAAATAGCTGTAAGAAAAACCCTATAACCTTTCCATTCCTCTAAGCCAGAAAATCCTGAAAAAATTGTACTTAGGAATGCAGTGAATATAATTGTTAGAAATAAAAAGTCCCAACTTTTCCATTGTTTGATACCTTGTTTACCCTCGATAACTTCTGAGATGACTCGCGTGACGAGATAGCCAACTAAAAAAATATTTTTTGGCGCTTCAAGGCTTGGAAGACTTACAATCATGAGACCTAGCATTATCAAATCAAGGTAAAGAAGTTTTTTTCTAAAAAATATCTGAATCACAATTTACTCCCAGTCAATAATAATGAAGATAAAACCCCCCGCGCATTTAAGCAGTGTTTAGAATACCCATTTTTTTGTGTGTAAGTTTTGCGTGATTTTTTATTTGTATTTGTACCCATACTTATACCCATACTAACTTTTTTATATGTGATGGATTTTACTCTCTTATGGTTACACTTTGCACGATTAAAAGCATAAGTGCTTTACTTAGCTATTTCTTTAAAATAGAATTCTAGACAACTATAGTAATAAGTGTAAAAAAAATTAAAGATCAAATACTAATAAATATAGGCTGCGGTATGACGCCAACAGATGGTTTTGAAAACTATTACAACTCGCTTAGTCTCAAGCTATCAAAGTATCCACTTTTCACCACATTACTCCATAAGTTGAAATTAATAAATTCAACACAAATGACTTATATAAGATTTTGTCAGTCAAATAGCATAAAATTTGCTGACGCTAGAAAACGCATACCTCTTCCAAGCGACTCCGTAAGCCTTGTTTATAGTTCACATATGCTTGAGCATCTTGACAGAACAGAAGCAAGTATGTTTCTACTGGAAGTAAATAGAGTCTTAAAGTCAGGCGGGTTGTTAAGACTTGTTTTGCCAGATTTATCAAAAGCTATTGCAATATATAATCAAAATTAAGATGCGGACGCTTTTGTTGAATCAACTTTAATGTGCATTCCTAACGCTCGAAACTTTTTACAAAGATTACGAATGGCAGTGATTGGCAATAGACATCATTTATGGATGTATGACGGCAAATCTCTCAGCAGGCTTTTGGATAACAATGGATTTAAAAAAATACAAATATTAGCTAGCGGTGAAACTCCGTTTTCTGACTATGAACCGTTAGATTTAAACGAAAGAGCCGATGAATCCGTATACATCGAAGCTGTTAAAATCTAAATTAATTCAACGCAACTCTCCCAGGACGGCTGGACCAAAGTCAATATAGCGTTGAGAAGTCGCCATATTGCTGCGTCCAGTTAGTGACATTAGCGTCCTTTCGCCAACCCCAATTTCAGTAAAATTAGTAAGTCCATTGCATCTGCCGCTGTGTGACTTTGTGCCTTTGATGCTAAAGCCCGAATTAAATTAGCAACTTAGTTTGGCGTGTTTTTATTCAACTACGAATTGAAGAGTTTCTACTCCCACTCAATAGTTGCAGGCGGTTTACCTGAGATATCATAGACGACACGA